>Ga0209591_10001249_pt1 | contig 32059 bp, 24 predicted proteins | sample MAT01_FD_187207 | JGI IMG/M metagenome (GOLD analysis project Ga0209591, IMG submission 187207) | Freshwater microbial communities from Lake Fryxell liftoff mats and glacier meltwater in Antarctica - MAT-01 (SPAdes) (version 2) | ecosystem: Environmental > Aquatic > Freshwater > Ice > Liftoff... | reverse complement strand
CTACGGGTGTACCTCACGTAAACGAGAACTGCTATACGATCAAAAGATAATTAAAAAAAGCCTGAAAGAACCTATTTTCGTTAACCCACATCACGATGAATTTGTACAGTGCGTAAGTCCTATTTAAGTAGAAATAATCTACTTTTTTGTAAATATTTTCTTCTCAGTTAACAACGGCAAATAATCAAAAGCCGCCACGGAAGTTTGATTTTTCTGCGAAGCTAGTAAAAATTCTTCATACAACAAGAAAAATTTGCTCATCCTATTGTTAATTTTTGTAAATTTGATGTCTTCAAGACTAGAAACCTGATATCTAGATAGCTAAACTAACAAACAGTGCATCTGTACTGTTAATTATTAAAAGTAGATGTGGCACTGTAGCCTGAATGATCCCAGTACAACTTATCCTCAAAAACTTTCTTAGTTACCGTGATGCGACTTTAGATTTTCGTGGTTTGCATACGGCTTGTATTTGTGGTTCCAATGGTGCGGGTAAATCTTCCCTTCTGGAAGCAATCACTTGGGCAGTTTGGGGTGAAAGCCGCGCCACTGCTGAAGATGATGTGATCTATTCTGGCGCGAAAGAAGTTCGGGTTGATTTTACTTTCCAAAGTAATCAGCAAAAATATCGGGTGATTCGCACTCGAATTCGGGCATCTACTAGCGTCCTGGAATTTCAAATAGAAATACCATCTGGTTTTCGCTCACTCACTGGCAAAGGGGTAAGAGCAACACAGGATTTGATTTTAGAACACATCAAGCTCGATTATGATACTTTTATTAATTCTGCCTACTTACGTCAAGGCCGTGCGGATGAATTCATGCTCAAGCGCCCCGCAGAACGTAAAGAAATTTTAGCGGAGTTGTTGAAACTCAATCAGTATGATGATTTGGAAGAACGGGCTAAGGAATCTTCTCGTCAGTTCAAAGCACAGACAATAGAGCTAGAGCGTTCTTTGGAGTCGATAAAAATTCAGCTGCAACAACGCGAGACAACCAAAGCGCAAAGAGTGGAGTTAGAAGCGGAACTTAACCAACTGCAACAGGTGCAAGCTTTTGATAATATTCAATTACAAAGTTTGCAAGTTGTCCAGCACCAGCGCCAAAATTGGGAACAACAACTCAGCTTTGTGAAGCAGCAATATCAAAATCTTACTCAAGATTGCGATCGCCTCCAACAAGAACAATCAGCTATTGGCTCTCAGCGATCAGATTTAGAAAAAATATTACACCAAGAAGTTGAGATTAAAGCTGGATACGCTCAATATCAAAGTCTACAATCTCAAGAAGAAACCTTTGCTGTTAAATTTGAAGAATATACCCGCGCCGGGCAGACTCGCCAACAAAAGCAACAACAACTTACCAAACAAATTCACGAAATCGAACGGCAATTGCAACAAGCTCAAGCCCAAATCGAAGCTTTACAGCAACAAGAGCGCGACATTCAGCAAACTCTGACTAAATCAGGTGAAGTGGAAGCAGCTTTGTCACAATTGGGCGCAGCCCGTCACCATGTTGCTCGCCTAGATCAACTGCAAATGCAAGTTTCTCCCTTGTTGCAACAACGAGCAACTTTACAAAGCCAACTAGATCGCACTCATGCTGGTTTAGTAGCGCGACTCGAACAACTCCAAAGTACTGAGAACCAATTGCAACGCCAGCAACGACGACAACCGCAATTGCAACAAGCGGTGATGGATGTAGGAATCCAGATTGATGAACTGGAAAAAAAGCGGGTTTATCTGCAACGAGTTCAGGAAAAAGGGCAAGAAAGGCGGCACTTTATTGAACGTCTGCAAGCTCACCAACGGGACTATGAAAAACTGCTGGGAGAATTAGAGCAGAAATTGCAAATGCTCCAAAATCCTGAAGCACTTTGTCCATTATGTGAGCATCCTTTAGACGAACATCACTGGAACCGCGTGGTGGAAAAAACCCAGGCTGAGTTAGAGGATACTCAAGGGCAATTTTGGGTAGTCAGAGAACAAATGGCTGTGTCAGATAGAGAAATTCAGGTACTTAGGCAGGAATATCGGGAAATTTCCCAACAGTTGGCGGGTTACGATGGTTTACGCGAACAACGGGGACAGTTGGCGGCACAGTTAGAAGCTACAACTGATGTCCAACAACAGTTACAACAAATTGCCGCCGAAAAACAGCATTTAGAGCGATCGCTCCAAGCTGGTGATTACGCTCCCGATAAACAAGCCGAACTCCAGCAGCTAAACCAATATCTGCAACAAGCTAATTATAATGAACAAGACCACGCCCTTGCTCGGAGCGAAGTTGAGCGGTGGCGATGGGCAGAAATTAAACAGGGGCAAATTAAAGATGCAACTAAACGACAAGGGCAACTATTAGCCCGAAAACCAGAACTTCAGTCCCAAATTGCCCAATTACAAACCAGAATCCAGCAGGATCAGACTGATTCGGAATGTGCTAAACAAATCGCGGCTCTTGAGCGTCACATTGCCGAAATTGGCTACAGTTCCGAGCAGCACAACAATCTGCGTATAGCTGTAAAGAAAGCTCAATCTTGGCATTTGCGGTATCAACAACTACTATCAGCCCAGCAGCAATATCCCCAACTCCAGACGAGATTGCAAGAGTTAGAGGAATCTAGAAGTGCCAGATTAACCGAGCGGCAAAAACTCGGCGGACAAATCGAAAGCATTATCCAGCAACTCCAAGCTACATCTAACCCATCTGCCCAAATTCAAGCTTTAGAGCAGCAGATTGTCATACGCAGACGGCAACTTGATGAGCAAATTGCCAAGTTAGGGCGTTTAGAACAACTGGCGCATCAACTGGAAACGCTGCAAATTCAGTATGAACAACAGCAGCAGCAACTCCAATCTTGCAAGCAGGAATATCGTGTTTATCAGGAATTAGCGCAAGCTTTTGGTAAAAATGGCATCCAAGCACTGATGATTGAGAATGTGTTGCCCCAACTGGAAGCAGAAACAAATCAGCTACTTTCGCGGCTGAGTGGTAATCAGTTTCATGTCCAATTTATTACTCAAAAAGCTGGACGCAGTGCGAAATCAACCAAGAAAAATGCCAAGCTGATCGACACCTTGGATATTTTAATCGCCGATTCTAGAGGAACGCGATCTTATGAAACTTATTCTGGTGGAGAAGCCTTTAGAATTAACTTTGCCATCCGTTTAGCCTTGGCGAAATTATTAGCGCAACGGGCGGGGGCGGCGTTGCAATTGTTAATTGTGGATGAAGGTTTTGGTACACAGGATGCTGAAGGATGCGATCGCTTGATTGCCGCGATTAATGCGATCGCTTCCGATTTCGCGTGTATCCTCACTGTAACCCATATGCCCCACCTCAAAGAAGCTTTCCAAGCCAGGATTGAAGTGAATAAAACTCAGGAAGGTTCGCAGTTGAGTTTGTCAATTTAAACAATTCGCGTAATTCCCCACATATCTAGGCCACTAACACGCCAGTAAACAAAATTTTGTGGGTGGGCCATGCCCAACCCAAATTGTTATCCCATTACCTCTCCTGTCTTCTGCTTATCTAACTTGAGAATCAACACTCCCAAAGGTGGTAGACACAAATCCAGGGAATAGGGACGACTATGCAATGACCAATTATCTGTCCACTTACCGCCTAAGTTACCCATATTGCTGCCGCCATACTTACGCGCATCACTATTGAACAACTCAGTATAAAATCCCTTTTCTGGTAAACCGATGCGGTAGTGAGAATGGGGTTGCGGTGTGAAATTACAAACCACGATCGCAAAATCATCAGAATCCTTGTCACGCCGGATAAAGGAAACTACACTATGACGATTATCGCTACAATCAATCCATTCAAACCCCTCTTGGGCAAAATCCTGAGTGTACAAAACTGGCTCAGAACGGTAGAGATGGTTCAAATCGTGGAAAAACGTTTTTAACTGTTGGTGGGCTTCATGCTGCAATAAATGCCACTCTAAATCTGCCCAAGCATTCCACTCACTCCACTGCCCAAACTCCATGCTCATAAACATGGTTTTCTTACCTGGGTGAGCAAACATATAGCTAAATAAACAACGCACATTCGCTAACTTCTGCCATGTATCCCCCGGCATTTTACCGATGATATTACTCTTGCCATGCACCACTTCATCGTGAGACAGAGCCAGCATGAAGTTCTCACTGTGGTTGTACCACATACTAAAGGTGATATTGTTTTGGTGGAACTGACGGAACCAAGGGTCCATGCTGAAATAATCCAGCATATCGTGCATCCATCCCATATTCCACTTCAAGTTAAAGCCCAGTCCGCCTGTATAGGTAGGCCAAGACACCATTGGCCAAGAAGTAGATTCTTCAGCAATTGAGAGAATACCGGGGAAATAGCTAAAGATGATGTGATTTACCTGACGCACAAAATCAGCTGCTTCTAGGTTTTCTCTACCGCCGTACTTATTGGGCAGCCATTCTCCTGGCTTGCGGCAATAATCATTATAGATCATCGAGGCCACAGCATCGACACGAATCCCGTCAATGTGGTACTTGTCAAACCAGAAGAGAGCATTTGCTGCTAGGAAATTACTAACTTCATGACGACTATAGTTGAACACCAAAGTACCCCATTCTTTGTGTTCGCCTTTGCGGGGGTCAGAGTGTTCGTACAAGTGGCTACCATCAAAGAAAGCTAAACCATGTCCATCTTTAGGAAAGTGACCGGGAACCCAATCTACAATTACCCCAACATTATTTTCGTGACATTTGTCAACAAAATACATGAAATCTTCGGGCTTGCCAAAACGGGAGGTGGGGGCATAGTAACCAGTTACTTGATAACCCCAAGAACCATCAAAGGGATGCTCTGCGATCGGTAACAATTCTAAATGGGTGTATCCTAATTCTTTGACGTATGGAATAAGTTGGTCTGCCAGTTCTCGGTAGGTAAGGAAGCGTGCACCCGGCTTCAGTTCCGAAACGATAACTACAGGTTCAGTTTCGCCATTGGGGAGTTTAGCTGGTTCGGCACTGGAACCGTGTAACCAAGAACCTAAATGCACCTCGTAGACTGAGACTGGTTGAGCAAGGGGGTCAGTGCGACGCCGCTTTGCCATCCAGTCTTCATCACTCCAACTATAAGTATTTAAATCAGTGACAATAGATGCTGTCTTTGGGCGGGGTTCCTGCTGAAAACCGTAGGGATCGGATTTTTCGTAAATATGTCCTTCAAAATTTTTGATTTCATATTTGTAATGCTCTCCTGCACCGATTTCAGGAATAAACAATTCCCAAACGCCGGTGCGTCCTTTACGCATCTGGTTTTTACGTCCATCCCAGAGGTTGAAATCTCCCAACAATGAAACATTACGGGCGTTGGGTGCCCAAACGGCAAAATAAACGCCTTTAATACCGTCTATTTCCGTGGGGTGCGCTCCCAGTTTTTCATAGATACGGTGATGGTTGCCTTCACTAAACAAATGTAAGTCAAAATCTGTCAAGCGGGGAGAACGAAAAGCGTAAGGGTCATAGATGACACGCTCATGTTCCCCTTCTTTAATCCGTAACTGGTAGTTTGCTAGTTCTGCGGTTTCAATCGTGCATTCAAAAAAGTGAGGATTATGCACTGTTTGCATTGGGTATTCCTTCCGTTGTTCAGGAATAACTACCCATGCGGCACTTGCATTTGGTAGGTAGGCTCGCACAGCCCAGACAGTTTTGCCATCTTGTTCTATGGGATGAGAACCTAGTATTTCAAAGGGATCGTTATGCTGATTCCAAACGATGCGGTTAACCTGTTCAGGGGCAATCGTGGTCATGGACATGAAGCTACCTAAGTGAAATAACGTGATTGACTGAATCTACTTTTTTAATATTTATACATATTCTTTACATTTATTTGCAATTTTGCCGCTACCGTTATCGTACATCAGAATGGGGCATTGGGCATTGGGCATTGGGGAAAGCTCTTGACTTTTGGTCTTTGAGTAATTTATCTAAAGATTTAAAAATGGGAAAAACTGGAGTAAGGTTTTACGTATACGAAGCAAGAAAATCTGTTCTCGAATTTTCGGGTCTAGTTTTCGTGGTGGGGCTTCTTGTAGCTGCGCTTGCAATTGGGCGTATTCGGCAGCTGTGAGAAATTTGCCATCAATAGGCGATCGCGCTTCTATGATAATCTGTGTCCGTAATATCTCTTCTGGTGTATCCTCTGGTAGCGGTAACGCTATTACCGCCGATCTCCAATAGCTACTTAACACAATCAACGTCACACTAGTCGCAATTAAGCCCAGTAATTTTATTGCCTTGCTCGCTTCAACTTTCCCCATCTCCTGAGCTACGTTCACAACGCAGAATAAAAATCTGTTTTCTCATACCCCATTCGCAATGCCCAATTCGCAAAGTTACAAATTTCCCTAATAAAAATCTGGCAATATCAATAAACATTACTAGGTCTTTCCTGATCCGGAATAGACTATAGGAAATGCTCAAGAGCAATTGCCAGCGATCGCAATAAATTAGTTTTGCCCTCTCAAAACTCAATAGTCTAAGCCATTCTAAATACCAAATGAGGGAAATACTTGGCTCAAAAGATGGCTTAAGATTTAGAGAACTCAACTCGCTTTAACTTGGAACAAGGTTCGGTTTGGCGAGAATTTCCGATAGACACTTGGTTGCGAATTGAATTTTTATCACCAGTGTCCTCTACTTGCTACCCTACTTAGCTGATGTTTTAGCAAACTTTAAGCTCTCGTACACCATAAATTAAACTAAAGCTGAAGATGCCTGATTAAGGAGTAGCTGGTGTAGTAGGCACAGGGGTAGAGCCAACAGGAGGTGCATCAGTTGGTTCACCTGTAGCAGCTGGAGTAGTAGTACCAGTACCACCACCACCACCTTCACAGGCTCCGAGAATTGCAGCCAGACTTAACATTAGAGCCAAACCAAAGATTTTTGTTTTCATAACTCCTCTTTCACCAATTGTGGCTAGAACAATTTTCCGCCTGTTGAATACGATACCGTATTTATTGCTTTTTTTAAATGTTGTGAAATTATACACTTAAAAAAACAATCCTTTTTCGGATTAGATATCATACAGCCATCTGATTAGTTTCTCTTCACTAGGAGCAAAACGGAAAGTATCAAATTTTCTGGCAAACCGAGCTATCATAGCAAAAAATTAAATTTTTTCAGAGAGTATTGCACCTTGCTGCCAGCGTTGCCATACTTTAGGTGCGATACCCAAAGGGTAAACTATCCAGTTTCTCATCGCTGATTGCAAACATCGGTACAGCTACCTATCAGAACAGTTAAAAGGGTGTAGTCTGTTATGTGTGCTTGTTACACATAAAGGAATTTTAACCTAAACAAAAACAGACAATCAGGACAATCAATCTAAAGTACAGTATTTCCCATCCAAAAAAAACTTATGGTAGTTGCTCGTAAATCGGCTGTTTCTCCAAGAGGTAATTGGTTCCGGCGAGATTCCATCCTTTCTTTAGGGACACGAAACTCTGCCCGTCGGAAGTCAGCAGCGCGGAGTGGTTCTACACCCTCTGCCCAAACCACACCAACATCCTCTCAAAAACAACATTCCTCGAAAAATTTCAATGAGCAGTCGAGTCGGACTCAGAAGAGTCCGGGGGGAGGTTTTCTTCGCCTTCCCATAATGTCTAATTCTGGAGTCACCCCTTTGTGGTTGCTGCGTTTGTACACCTTTAATCGTTATTCGTCAGTTTTGGCGTTCTTGTTAGTAGCAGCGACACTTGCAGCTTATGGCTGGACGGTATATTCCCAAGAGCTTTGGAGTCAGTCATATAGCAGACTGCAAAAGCTCCAACGTCATGAGCGGCTACTAACGACAACCAACGCGACGCTAACAAATAAAATGGCTGAGGAAGCAGAACAACCAACGACAGGGCTAGTATCGCCAACTCCTCAAGGGATGATTTTCTTGCCTCCAGCACCTCATAGTTCTAAGCCAGCCTCTGCTAACACAACGCCAAATTCTGAAACGCAACAGCAAACATCGTGGCCGTTGGGAGGATACTAAGTAACAATTCGTAATTTTTTGAAGGTTAGATAAAATCTAACCTTTCAGGCTTTTATCTGTAGCGTGATTTTAGAGAATTAATATAAGGTCAACGGTCAAGGGTCATTGGTCATTAGGACTCAGACTTGTGGCAAATGACAAAGAACAAAGGACGAACCGAATGCAGAAGTCACCAAGCAAAATAAAATTCAGAAAGTTTCAGAATCCACCATTTGCAAGGCGACAGAAGGGTTCTAAACAAGGGTTGTTGGAGAGACTCGACTCTAATATCCCAGACCAAATATCGAACAAATCGAACAATAAGTCTCGACTATTCATAGTGTGGGGCGTATTAATGACAGCAGGGTTGGGGTTGGGTGTCAACTTGTATAATCTGCAAATTGTCAGGGGACTAAAGTTAACCCAGAAGGCGCGAAACCAGCAAATGGTAAATTTGCGTCCTTTTATGCCCCGTCGCCCGGTGGTCGATCGCAATACTAATTTATTGGCGATTGACCGTCCTGTGTATACCTTGTACGCTCATCCCAAGCTGTTTGATAAGTCTAATGAGGAGATGGCAGAGCGTCTTTCGTCAATATTGGCGAAAGATACTACTGAATTAGTGAAAACTTTTCAAAGTAAAAAAAGTGGGATTATACTTGCTCCAGCCTTGCCGGAAGAAATGATCGATCGCGTCATCTCTTTGCGCTTAAATGGCTTGGAGTGGATTCAAAAATACTCCCGATTTTACCCGCCAGACGATTTAGTTGCTGACGTGGTAGGCTACGTGAATGTTGACCGTCGTGGTCAAGCAGGTGTGGAATACTCTCAAGAGAAGTTACTAGAACGTCCTGTACAAACAGTGCGGCTCAGTCGTTCGGGTAACGGAGACTTGAGGCCTGATTATGCGCCCGAAGGTTTTTTGCATTTTGATGATTTGCGACTGCAACTCACTATTGATAGCCGTCTACAACGAATTGCCCGCGTTGCGCTCAAACAACAAATCGAGAAGTTTGATGCTAAACGTGGGGCGGTAATTGTCATGGATGCATTGGATGGTTCTCTACTCGCCCTGGTTTCTCAGCCTACTTATAACCCTAATGAATATTCTAAGGCTAATATTTCGCTGTTCAAAAACTGGACGGTGGCGGATCTTTATGAACCGGGATCAACTTTCAAACCTTTGAATGTGGCGATCGCTCTGGAAAATGGTGTGATCAAAGCAGATGATGTATTTAATGACTCCGGTTCTATTCGAGTCGCTAACTACACCATCCAAAATGCGATGAAAAATGGTTATGGGCGAATCAACATTGCTCAGATTTTGCAATATTCTAGCAACATTGGCATGGTGCAAATTATCCAACGCTTAAAGCCTTCAATCTACTACAACTGGCTAGAACGTTTGGGGCTAGGACAAAAAGTTGATACAGATTTACCTTTTGAAGTTGGTGGGCGGCTCAAAAGTCAAGAAGAATTTATCTCTTCGCCAATTGAACCAGCTACTACTTCCTTTGGGCAAGGCTTTTCGATGACACCGTTACAACTGGTGCAAATGCACGGCGCTTTAGCTAATGGCGGTAAGTTGGTTACACCTCATGTAGTTCGGGGGCTGATTGATACCAAAGGGCAGATGCATGATTCACCCACTCGCACCATCCCACGTCAAATTTTCTCAGCCGCCACAGCCCAAAAGGTTGTGGAAATGATGGAAACTGTTGTTACTGAAGGTAGTGGGAAGGCGGCACAAATTCCGGGATATCGTATTGCTGGCAAAACTGGTACTGCTCAAAAAGCAAGTCCGAATGGTGGCTACATTAAGGGTGCGAGAATGACCAGTTTTGTGGCTATTTTGCCAGTGGAATCTCCTCGCTATGTAGTGTTCGCGCTGGTGGATGAGCCAAAAGGAGAAAGTGCCTATGGTTCTACTGTCGCCGCGCCAATTGTGAAATCGGTAATCGAAGCGCTGATTCCTCTTGAGGAGATTCCGCCAAGTAAGGCAACTGAGCAACAGTCGGAAGCGCCGTAGGGGGCAGGAGGCAGGGGGCAGGGGCGGGGGGGGCAGGAGAAGTGGAGTTAAAAGACTCGTCAGTGAGTATCAAAGACTTATGCCCAATGCCCAGTGTTCTTCTAGATTTAATCCTTCTTTATAACCAGGGAAAGAGGTACAGAAATCAACTCGTGTGAAAAACTATTATTAGAGGTGAAACTCATTTCTCACTTTCGCAAAGCTACCGAATATTCCATGCAAAGTAATTTAGTTATGTTTCCTAGCGCTGAGGCTGGGAAAATGAGTACGCAAACACAAGAAAGAACGCTTACCAAGTACGAGCGTGCTGAAGAGGAATTTATAAAACTTCTGGCAACGGAGGATTTAGACAATAAACTCCATGCAGAACCTGCAAGAGCTAGTGAGTTTGAACAGACGCTTTCATTGGCAATTAGCGCTGCTTATGGAAACGATCGCTCCGATGAACAGGCTCACCGTTTTCTCCAGAGGATACTTTACCGAATTAATCGGCTAAAGCTGTTTTGGTACGACGATTTGCGGCACTATACCAATGAGCGATCGCTTTACTTGTACTCATGCCGTGACCAAATTGAAGATGCTTGGCAAAAGTGGGAACTTGCTCAAATAGATGTAGCCGCACTGCAAAAATCAGATGTCAAACAAGCGCTAATTGAGCGTGCATCTGCTGATTTAGAGCCGCCCTTGTCGAAGGATAGCCGCTACATTCGTGAGGAAATGACCGAAGTTGGTTATCGCCATTTGCTAGCGATCGCTTCTTTTGATGGCTTAGTCGAAGGTAGTCGTCTTTCGCGGATTTTGGGTGGTACGGCTAATGAAGTGCAGTGTACGCTGGTGCGCGTACTCCTAGAAGAGTACGGCAACGGTCGGTTATCCCGCAAGCACTCAACATTTTTTGCCCAGATGTTGGCTGAATTTGGAATGAACACTAAACCAGAAGGATACTTCGATTTAGTACCTTGGGAAGTACTGGCTTCTGGTAATCATAACTTTCTAACGACTGAGCGCAAGCGTTATTTCCTACGTTATAATGGCGCACTAACATATTTTGAGGTGGCCGGCCCTGCGGCTTACAACAACTATTTAGCAGCGGCACAACGGCTGGAACTCTCAGAGGCGGCGATGGGTTATTGGGAACTGCACATTAAGGAAGATGAACGCCACGGACGTTGGATGGTAGATGATGTAGCTTTGCCTTTGGCAGAACAGTATCCCGATCAGGCATGGGAATTGGTGCTTGGGTATGATCAGGAGAAACTAATGGGCGATCGCGCGGCGACGGCTGTAATGCGATCAATACGCGAAGCAGAACAAGCTGCTTTAGTCGGATAAAAAATCCCCAAAATTAGCAATTAAAAATAGCAAGTTACCGTTTAGTATTTTATTTTGGCATTTCTAAGTGCTAACTCGTCCGCAACAGGTTTCTTGAGCAATAAATTCCTTACTAAAGGAACAATTTTATGTTGCCTTGTATTAAGGCAATAAATGATTTTTTTTCGAGTTCATAATAAATTACCTTTGAGCTATAGTCAAATGAAAGACATATTTTTTTGCCCTGAAGAGTCTAATTTCTACTCAAATTGCCTAGAAAACTTTGTTCTCAGAGATTGTAAAGATTACGAATCTATTGTTGAGTTTGGTTCAGGGGATGGCAGCCCCGTTATTAATTCATTACTGAGAAACAAGTTTGATAGTGTGATCCAGGGATTTGAATTAAACACTTCTGCATGGAAAGTTGCAAATTCAAACATTGATGAATACAATCTCACTAACAAATATGTAATTCATAATTCATCTTTGTTTAATTATTCTCAACCCGATGCAGAATATCTTATAGCCAATCCGCCCTATATCCCTGCACCAGATAACGATATTTGTATGCCACTCTTATTTGGAGGTGTAGATGGAGCCACCGTTACCAATGAGCTTTTGTCGTTAGATTATGAAAATGTGTTGGTTTTGGTATCAAGCTTTTCTAATCCCACAAGTACGCTTAATTTAGCTAAAGAAAATGATTATTGTGTTGACAAATTCATGGTTTTACCTTTGCAATTCGGCTACTATAGCTCTGAACCGAAGGTAAAGAAACACATAGAAAATCTTCAAAAACACAAAATGGCGTTTTATTCCGGTGATTATTATTTTTTAGCTGGCGTTTTGTTTAAAAAATGCCAGGAGTCTGTAGTTGACTTGTCTAATGAATTAGCTCAGGTAATGACTAGTTTGTGAAAATCGAGAACAACAGCTACAAAATCTGCATAGGTGCGATTTATCCAATCTAAGCAGTATTAATTCATTATTTTTGATTTCTTTAACGCACAATAAACCCATATTTTTTGAGTACAGTCTTGGCTTGACTGCCAGATAAAAACTGAACAAATTCTTTGGCAGCCGCAATATTTTTACTATTTTTAATTATTGCCACCGGATAGACAATCGGTGAATGAAACTTATCGTCAGCAGCAACTACAACTTTTACCTTCTTAGAGATTTTGGCATCTGTGACATAAACTAAACCCGCTTCGGCATTACCACTTTCTACTGCTGCTAAGACTTGGCGCACATTGTTAGCAAAGACCAATTTGGACTTGACTTGATCATAAATTTTCAATTTCTTTAAGACTTGCTCTCCATATTGACCGGCAGGTACACTTCTGGGTTCACCGATCGCAATTTTTTTAATCTTACTATCTGTTAAATTGTAGAAGCTACTAATGCCAACAACATCTTGAGCCACAATCAACACCAGACGGTTATTTGCTAGGTTAGTACGGCTACCTGATAGCAGCAGTCCTTTTTGTTCCAAGGCATCCATTTGTTTTTTGGCAGCAGAAATAAAGATATCTGCTGGGGCACCTTGCTCAATCTGTTGCTGCAAAGCACCAGAAGCCCCAAAATTATAATTTATATTGATATTTGATTTACTTTGTTGGTATAAAGGCTTAATTTCTTCCATCGCTTCTTTTAAGCTGGCGGCTGCGGATACGAGTATGCTGGTGTTTGACTGTGCAATTACCGAAGAAGGAGTAACCAAGGGTAAACCAATTGCTAGGAGCAAACCAGCAACCAATATACCCAGTAAGCCAAAAATTTGTCTTCTCTTCATAGAAAATTACTAAAATTGATGCTAGGTAGAATTATACCAAAAATATTATAGCTTTACCAACTATATCGGTAAAATTATGCCTACAAAAGAAGAAGGGTGAGTCACATTCCAAACCTCAGAAGATGTATATCATTTTAAGTTTGAGAGCGATCGCCATTACGAATTACGAATTATTTTTCAATCATCTCCAAGAATTGCGCCTCACTTAACTGCGTAATTCCTAAGGAGAGGGCTTTTTCTAACTTAGAACCGGCATCTTCTCCTAACACTAGATAATCTGTTTTTTTACTCACTGAATCAGTCACTTTACCGCCAGCTTTTTGAATCAAAGCCTTAACTTCATCTCGCTTTAAAGTTGGCAATGTACCTGTAATTACAAAAGTTTTACCTGCGAACTTTTGATTACCTTCATCAACTGTTTTTGGTTCCTCTGTGGCAGTTAATTGTAATCCTTCTGCTTGCAAACGTTCTATTAAAATTTGGTTAGCATCAATCCGAAACCACTGATACACAGATTGGGCAATTTCAGCCCCAATACCATAAATTCCTTCAATATCTGATTGCTTTGCTGTCGCTAACTGGTCTACACTAAAGTATTTCTGAGTCAACAATTGGGCATTTACACTGCCAACGTGACGGATGCCTAAACCATACAATACCCTAGACCAAGGTTGGTTTTTCGATAGAGCGATCGCATCTATTAATTTCTCTGCCGACTTTTTCCCCATCCTTTCTAATACAAATAATTTTTCTGCTGTCAACTCATATAAATCGGCAACACAATGCACCAAACCTTTATCAACGACTTGATATACTAACTTTTCCCCCATGCCTTTAATATCCAAGGCATCACGACTTACCCAATGTTCAATGGAACCTTTGAGAATCGCTGCACAAGAAGCATTAACGCAGCGAGTCACCGCCTCACCTGATTCTCGCACCACTGGTTGACCGCAGACTGGGCAATGGCTAGGCATGACAAAGGGTTCAGTGTCAGCAGGACGAAGTTCTTTTAATACCCTCAGTACTTCTGGGATGATTTCGCCAGCTTTGCGGACAATGACAGTATCGCCAATGCGGATGTCTAATTGAGCAATGCGATCGCTATTATGTAAAGTGGCGCGGGAAACTGTTGTCCCCGCCAATTGTACAGGGCGCATTTCTGCTAACGGCGTTAACGCTCCCGTTCGTCCCACATTCACAGCAATATTTTCCACACGGGTAGGTGCTTCTTCGGCTGCGTACTTCAAAGCGTTCGCCCACCGGGGGAATTTCTGCGTAAACCCTAGCTGTTCTTGAAGTTTAAAAGAATTCAGCTTCACTACTACCCCATCAGTCATGTAGGGTAAATTCAGCCGTTCCGTATCCCAGTATTCATAATATTTTGCCACTTCTGCGATCGATGCACACAATTTGCGGTTGGGATTCACTCGAAAACCCATCTTTTCCAACAACTCCAATGACTCCCATTGGGTATTAGCAATACTGGTGTCATCTGTGCCAGGAATGTGCAGGGTATAGGCAAAGAAATCTAACCGCCGTTTAGCGACAATGCGCGAGTCTAAGTGCCTGAGTGTACCAGCTGCGGCATTACGGGGATTAGCAAATAATTGCTCACCTGCTTTTTGCCTTTCTTCGTTAATTTGTTTAAAGACTTCCAACGGCAAAAAAGCTTCACCACGCACTTCCACCCTTTCCAGAATTTCTAACCCTTCAAAATTCAAACGCAAGGGAATTGAGCGAATTGTCCGCACATTTTGGGTAATATCTTCACCCATCGCCCCATCACCTCTAGTTGCACCCCTCACTAGAATGCCATTTTGGTAGCTAAGAGCCAAAGCAGAACCATCAATTTTGAGTTCAGTGACATATTCCACTGAGTCTATTTTCGGTACTTGTCGCCGCCAACGCTGATCCCATGCTTGCAATTCATCAATATTAAACGCATTCTCTAGACTGTAGAGGGGGATGTTATGCCGCACTGAGGTAAATTGCATTGCCGGCTTCTCCCCTACACGCTGAGTGGGGCTATCAGGTGTCGTCAATTCTGGATACTGAGTTTCCAGTTGTTGCAATTCTCGATATAGCTGGTCATACACTGTATCCTCCATGATTGGAGCATCTAAGACGTAATAAGCATAGCTTGCTTGTTGCAATAACTGGCGCAGTTCTTCTATACGCTTTACTTCTGGCTTAATCTGTATCATTATTTATTGCATTTATTGCAAAATATCTATGGAATAGAATTTAAAGACGATAAAACCTGCTAAAAGCAGGTTATGTGTGGATAATCCTAGACTTATAGCTAAGTGGTTCAGGCTTTAGACATAAAAATATGTACTTTTATAGGTTACTAGATTTAAGATAAATAGTTGCATCCATCGTAGAGTTAATCAGAGTTGTTTCGTTCTAGGCAACGTTATATCCAAAGTTAAAAGAAAGTTAAACACCCATGTCTTCAAATCCCCAGTATCTAAGCGGTAACGAAATTCGCAACATATTTCTCGACTTTTTTGCCCAACGAGGACACCAAATTCTCCCAAGTGCATCCCTCGTGCCAGAAGACCCAACCGTGCTGCTGACGATCGCGGGGATGTTACCATTTAAGCCGATATTCTTAGGGCAACGCACACCAGAATTTAAGCGGGCTACGACTTCCCAAAAGTGTATTCGCACCAACGATATCGAAAATGTTGGACGCACAAAAAGGCATCAAACGTTCTTTGAAATGTTGGGCAATTTCAGCTTTGGTGATTATTTTAAAGAACAAGCGATCGCTTGGGGTTGGGAAATCTCTACACAAGTCTTTGGCTTTTCCCCAAACAACCTCGTCGTCAGCGTTTTTGAAGATGATGATCAAGCCTTTGAGATTTGGCGCGATCAAATCGGGGTGTCGGTAGCGAGAATTAAGCGCATGGGTGCAGACGATAACTTTTGGGTATCTGGCCCGACTGGCCCCTGTGGCCCTTGTTCAGAGATTTATTACGACTTCCACCCAGAACGCGGCGACGAAAATATAGATTTAGAAGACGATTCCCGGTTTATTGAGTTTTATAATCTCGTCTTCATGCAATATAACCGGGATGTTTCAGGCAATTTAACGCCACTGCAAAACAAGAATATTGACACTGGGATGGGTTTGGAGAGAATGGCGCAAATCCTCCAAAAAGTACCGAACAACTACGAAACTGACCTAATTTTTCCAATTATCCAAACAGCAGCCCAAATTGCTGGGATTGAATATCACAGCAGCGATGAGAAAACCAAAGTCTCCTTAAAAGTTATTGGCGATCACGTTCGTTCTGTCGTCCACATGATCGCCGATGAAATTCGCGCCTCCAACGTGGGACGGGGTTATGTGCTGCGGCGATTAATTCGGCGGGTGGTGCGTCATGGGCGATTAATTGGGATTTCTAGCGAATTTACTACCCAAGTTGCCGAAACTGCGATCGCACTCTCAGAATCAGCTTACCCCAATGTCCGCCAACGGGAAGCAGCAATTAAAGCTGAGTTGGAACGTGAAGAATCTAATTTTCTCAGAACTTTGGATCGAGGCGAAAAACTCTTAGAAGAAATCATCGAAGAGGTGAAACAGCAAGGGAACGCTCAAATTAGCGGTGAAAGTGCTTTTACCCTTTATGACACCTACGGTTTTCCTCTTGAACTTACTCAAGAAATCGCCGAGGAAAATAATCTCACAGTCGATGAAGTGGGATTTGATGCTGAAATGCAAAAGCAGGTGGAACGTGCCAAAGCCGCACACGAAACCATCGATTTAACTGTGCAAGGTTCTCTAGATAAATTAGCAGAACATATCCACGTCACAGAGTTTATCGGTTATACCCAAACAGCAACAACGGCGAAAATTGAAGTTTTACTAGTGAATGGTGTTTCTCAAGAGCAAGTAGAAGCAGGAACAGAGGTGCAAATTGTCCTCGACCAAACACCATTTTATGCTGAATCCGGGGGACAAATCGGCGATCGCGGTTATATTTCTGGTGATGGTATTTTAGTTCGAGTGGAAGATGTGAAGAAAGAATCTGATTTTTTCGTTCACTTCGGACGCATCGAACGCGGTACACTGCGCGTAGGTGATACCGTTACCGCCCAAATTGATCCGGCTTGTCGTCGTCGTGCCCAAGCTAACCATACTGCAACGCACCTATTGCAAGCGGCGTTGAAAAAAATTGTTGATGATGGCATATCCCAAGCTGGTTCCCTGGTTTCCTTTGATAGATTGCGGTTTGACTTCAACTGTCCCCGTGCATTGACAGCCGAGGAAGTCCAACAAATTGAGGAACAGGTGAACACTTGGATTGCTGAAGCACATACTGCAAAAGTAGAAGTATTACCTTTAGCAGAGGCGAAAGCTAAAGGTGCTGTTGCCATGTTTGGGGAAAAATACGGAGAAGAAGTGCGGGTGATTGACTTCCCTAGCGTGTCAATGGAACTGTGCGGCGGGACTCATGTCAGTAATACTGCTGAAATTGGCATATTTAAGATTATCTCGGAAGCTGGTGTGGCTTCTGGGGTGCGGCGGATTGAAGCTGTTTCGGGGCCAGCAATATTAGATTATCTCAACCTTCGAGATAAAGTAGTTAAAGATTTGAGCGATCGCTTTAAAGTTAAACCCGAAGAATTACCAGACAGAATCACAAGTCTGCAAAGCGAACTTAGAAATAGTCAGAAAGAATTACAAACCTTGAAGATACAGTTAGCGATCGCAAAATCTGATAGCTTACTACAAACAGCCGAATCTGTAGGCGATTATAAAATTATCGTCGCTCAATTAGAAGATGTTGATCCAGAATCTTTGAAAAGTGCAGCCGAACGTTTACTGCAAAAACTAGGTAATGGTGCGGTGGTACTGGGTTCTGTTCCTGAAGAGGGGAAAGTTAGTATAGTTGCAGCTTTTAGCCCTGAAGTGAACAAAAAAGGTTTGCAAGCTGGTAAATTTGTAGGTGCGATCGCTAAAATCTGCGGCGGCGGTGGCGGTGGAAGACCAAACTTAGCCCAAGCCGGCGGTAGAGATGCGAGTAAATTGCCAGAAGCATTGGCACAAGCAGAAAGTGAGTTAAAGTCCGCGCTGGGTTAATTTATTGTATAGCAAGCATTTTGCCTGTTTTTAGTAGTTTATTAATTTCCAGGTTAGGGTGGGTTAGACAAAAGTTTAACCTACCTTTGATTTATTTCCAACTGTGAAACTTGCAACGAATAGTCCGAAATTTATTCGATTCTTTTCACCAGTGATAGAAGCACTTAAAGAATTAGGTGGTTCTGGTAGTCCTTCTGAGGTAAGAGATTTTATCGCAAAACGATTAAATGTATCTGAGGAAGAAAGAACAGAGTTGCTTAAGGGTGATAGTCTACGGCTCGCTCTACCCACCACAGAAACCGAATACGAAAAAATTCAGCCTAATCTCTTTATAGAGCGGATTAGACTGAATTTCTGCATTTTGAATCCAACTTATGGGAAACTCTACGATTCTCTTCCCGACGCCCAGGTATCACGCCATTTTACAGTTCCTTCTTTTGCAATTACCCAGCGACGATTTACCAAATTTTCGCGCAGAGGCGATCGCCCGTCCCGCCACATGGTATATTTATAAGCAATCAGCTTACCAGCACTTTCATCAAAGGGAATCTCAGCAGACCAGGTATTCGCGTTGATGTACTCTAAAGGATATGCTTTGCTGATATCCCAGTTACCCAACTCTGGGCAATCTCCTGTAACCACAATGGTTTCGCCGGGTTGGGTATCCACGCCAGTAAGTTGGACACGCACAATTGTTTGTCCTTTTATCCGTTCCCCAACGTGGCTGAAAACAAACATTCCCCGTTCTTCTATTACGAAGTCATAAATCTTACCGTCTTTTACCTCATACTTGTTGCGAGTCACCACACAGGTATGTTCTCCATCGGGTAATTCTGTTTCCACTTCTGGCAATGTAACTTCTCCTCCCCGGTTTAAAGCTACAAAACACAGAGAGTCACGATAACGGCGCACATAACAATAAACGTCGGGGGTCAAGTATTTTTGCCAGTGGCTACCCATTGATACAGCTGGGTTCAGTCGCCGTAAGCCAGACAATAGTCTGATGCAACGATAAATCTCACTCTCAGTATCCCAACTTTCCATCATTGGGCGATTGTATGGGTCATTACCGCCATCAGTATCGTCATGCAAATACTGTTCTGTACCATAATATATGCAGGGAATGCCGCGAGATGTCATAATTAAGGCGATCGCAACCTTCAACATCGCTGGATCGGGATTCAGCGATTGAAAGCGGCACATATCATGGTTATCGATGAAGGTGACTAACTCTGTTGCCCCCTTGTAGCGATAATCTTGGTCAAAAATGTATTGAATTGTTTGGAATCCGTTTTCTGAACCTTGCGCTAGTGCGGCTCGAATTGCCACGCACAACCCAAAGTCTAGAAGTGTCATGCCTGAGTGGTTAACAAATTCCACAGAGCGATCGTCACTAGGATTACTGTAAATCCATTCACCAAAAATAAATACATCTGGTTTATGATTGGTCATCTCCCCATTGAATTCTTGCCAAAACCAGATGGGCATATGCTTGACAGTATCCACCCGCAGTGCATCCACACCTCTGTCTAGCCATTGTTTAATCGCTGACTTAATATACTCCCGATATTCCGTATTATTTTCATCGAAGGTTGCTAGACCACATAGTTCACAATTCTGTACTTGCCAATCGTCTTCCCAGTTCTGCACTTCGCCATAGTGGTGATACCAATGATTGACATCATCATTGAAATCAGCAATTTTGACACCATCATCAAACAATTCGCCTTTGCTACCACTGGTATCAGGGCTGCTATGATTGCAGACAATATCCAGCACCAGCTTCATATTGCGCTTGTGCAGTTCTGTAATTAACCGATCAAAGGTCGTATTTTTTTCTTCTTGAGTAGCGTTTAAAGAAGGATTCTCTCCGTCAGCAATGTAGCGAGGATTAAGCCGCTTAAAGTCTTTTGTCCAATAGCCATGTAGCGCTGCATTGCCAACAAATAACTCTTCAACCTGCTCAAATAACGGAGTTAGCCAAAGGGCTGTCACTCCCATGTTTTTGAGATAGTCCAATTTGTCGATGACACCCTGCAAGTCTCCACCCCAGTACTTACCCCAATCTTGCCTACTAGGATCGTACAGTTCTGAGTTTGCACCTTCGCTGTTATCTGGATCGCCATCATAAAAGCGATCTACCACAAGAAAGTAAATGGTTTCCTGACGAAATTCAATATCTCTAGTGTAAAGGAACTCTAGGTCAACTTCCGTATCTGATAGTGGTGTTTCTATAAGAGCTTCTATTTTTTCTTGTGCAGAATCAACTTTATATTGATCTGGTGAAAACTGAGATGGAGGGGTTTGTACCATAAAAAACTCAAAATTTCATAGAATTTAGGTTTGTAGAATCAACACTACAGCGTTTCAAATATTGTGTGTAACTACAAACGTCGGTATTATGACATCCTGCCCACGGTGCAGGTATCTATCGCTAGCTAGTTTATAATTCAACCGATAGATATAATTCATCTGCTAGAGGATAAAAACAAAACAATACAGCAGTTATTGACGGTAACAAAAATTTACAAGATCAATATCTGGTTAAAGCGACCTAGAGGAAATACTAAGCCTATCTTGTATTTGAGCAGAGTAGACACATTCTGCGGTAAGCTTGTTGAACTTGATACATAATTGAGTGAAATTATTTATTTTAAAGAATATGTAATTATCTGGCAAATTTTTACTATAGTTTGGTTTGATTGTGCCAACTTACTTAATTAGTGAATTTTCTCTCTCGGAGATTCGGTCTATTGCTAAACTGACCATTGTCACTTTCAATCTGTTATTACTATAAAGCAATTAATTCAGGTAGGAATTATGACCAAATACGACAAGATTTTTAACTCACCAAAGACATCAGAAGAATCATTAAATCCAGAAGAAGCGGTAGCGGCGGTAGCAGTTGTCACCGCGATCGCTGATTCATCGATTGAAGATGTAGATGCAGAAAGTTTAGCGGGTATCCTCTGGGAATTCGAGGTATTCGAGGAATACTCAGAAGATGAAATTACAGAAATAGTCGATAGACTTATGGGCATTGCAGAAGACGAGGGAATTGGTCCCCTATTTAATGCCGCCAAAATATCTCTCTCAGATGAATTAGTGCTAGATGGTTTTGCTGCTGGGGTGATAGTGCTTTTAGACGATGAACTCGCCATCCCTAAACAAAAAGAAGCCTACCTCAAAAAGCTACAAACAGCCTTGGAACTTGAGGATGAAGAAGCAGAGGAAATCATCAAAGAGGTAATTGCAGCCTTTAAAGAAGCAGAAGAAGAATATGAAGACGATGAAGATGACGAAGATGAAACAGTAGTCATAGAAGACTATACTCAACAAACCTATGACTCCCCCTTAGGTAATTTTACAGTAGCGATCCCAGTCGACCCCCAGCAGGGTGGTAAAATTCAAAGTCAAGAAGGAGTAGTTAGTTTTTCCGATGATGTCGGTACTTTGCTGAGAATCGATTACTATCCTTTCCCTTTGGAACAGTCAGAGGAACTGGAGTCTGTTGGGCAAGAAAAATATTTACAAACAATCTTAGTAGAGAAGTACATACCCCAAGCGATTTTTGCTAATGTCCCAGATGCTTCTGTGGAGTATAGCGAATATCTGGAAGACATTTTGTCAGGAGCTTACTATGTGTTAGTCGATATGCCCCAAGGTTCGACGATTTCTAAGCAAGAAAATAATGGAACTGCTATTAGATTAGATGCTTACCGAGGGCTGCTTACATTTATCAGTGGTGAGTTTTTGTATATAGTTAGCAGTCAACAGAGCTTTTTAAACGGTGAAACTCCCGATTCAGTTGAAGAAGAAGCCGAAGACATTAAGGATAATATTTTAGAGTTTGTTGAGACTATAGAGTTTACTTAGTCTCAAAATCGAAAGGGACTAAAGAATGGAGAGTAGGCAGTAGGGAGTAGGGAGTAGGGAGATGAGGGGAACAAGAAAAATAACACCACAATGCCCAATGCCCTTCAGGAGTGCTGAGTGCTGAGTGCTGAGTGCTGAGTGGGGATCTCATTTCTTTACTCAGCACTCAAAACTGGGAACGGGCTAAACGCCCCGCTACCGCTAACGGAACTGTTTTGCCCCATGCCCAAAATCCAAAACTCTTGTGAAATATGTTAACCTAGTGTAGTTAACTATAATCTCGCACATCTAAGAATTCGGGTGTTTCCCAGTTGGGAAATGCACTTGGATGGAGGTTTAACCCGAATAGGAGTTAGAAATATATGCCAGTCGTTTCATTGGCTCAAATGATGGAGTCAGGGGTTCACTTTGGGCATCAGACCCGGCGTTGGAATCCAAAAATGTCTCCTTACATTTACACTTCCCGCAATGGTGTACATATCATCGACTTGGTGCAAACCGCCCAGTTGATGGATAATGCTTATAACTATATGCGATCGCACTCTGAGCAAGGCAAGAAATTTCTTTTTGTCGGCACCAAACGGCAAGCAGCTGGAATTATTGCCCAAGAAGCCAGCCGTTGTGGTTCCCACTACATTAACCAACGTTGGTTGGGCGGAATGTTGACCAACTGGGCAACCATCAAAACACGGGTAGACCGCCTGAAAGATTTAGAACGACGCGAAGAAACTGGCGCACTAGATTTATTACCGAAAAAAGAAGCATCAATGCTGCGTCGGGAAATGACGAAGCTTCAGAAATACTTAGGCGGCATTAAAACAATGCGAAAAGTACCCGATATCGTGGTAATTGTAGACCAACGGCGGGAATATAACGCAGTTCAAGAATGCCAAAAACTGAGTATTCCCATTGTGTCTATGCTGGATACAAACTGTGACCCAGATGTAGTAGATATCCCTATCCCAGCAAACGACGATGCTATCAGATCAATTAAGCTGATAGTAGGAAAATTGGCTGATGCCATTTATGAAGGTCGTCACGGTCAGCTCGATGGTGAAGAGTATGACGAAGATTACGAAGGCGGTGAGTATGATGAAGACTACGAAGAAAGCGAATATACTGACGCCGTAATTCCCGATGAGCAACCAGAGGAATAAGTAAAGTAGGAGTGAAGCAAGTGTTCCAGGGAAGACGGTTGCTCGCAGAGTAGTAGCAAACCACTTTAGCCTACGGCAACTCGGAGGCTAAAGTGGAAGCGAAAAAACTCATCCCTCATAACTTCATTATTTTTTCTCCCCCAGCCCTTAGTAATATAGAAATACTCAACACCCGTGAGCGATTACAACTCCAGGTCAAGTTAGGAATTGAGGCAACATGGCGGAAATACCTGCAAAACTCGTCCAAGAGCTACGCCAAAAAACTGGTGCTGGCATGATGGACTGCAAAAAGGCGCTGAAAGAGACTGATAGCAATATAGAAGAAGCCGTAGACTGGTTACGGAAAAAGGGTATCGCTTCGGCGGGAAAAAAAAGCGATCGCATTGCGGCAGAAGGTCTAGTAGACACTTACATTCAGCCAGGTGGTCGGGTGGGTGTACTTATAGAAGTCAACTGCCAAACCGACTTTGTTGCTCGTAACGAGGCTTTTAAAGCTTTAGTTAAGAACCTCGCAAAGCAAGCGGCAACTGCTGACAGTGTAGAGTCTTTGTTGGCTCAACCATATATTGATAATGAAGGCGTGATTGTAGAAGAATTCATCAAGCAAACCATGGCCACGCTCGGTGAAAACATCCAAGTCCGTCGCTTTGTCAACTTTCCCTTGCTAGAAGGCACACAAGGTATAGTAGAGAGCTACATTCACACTGGCGGTCGAGTTGGTGTATTGGTGCAGCTGAGTTCTCAAACTGAGTCAGTGGCTACTAATCAAGAGTTCCAAAGCTTGGCACGTAACACTGCTATGCAAGTTGCAGCTTGCCCAAATGTCGAGTACGTGAGCGTAGACCAAATCCCTACCGAAATTGCCCAAAAAGAAAAGGAAATTGAAATGGGCAAGGATGATTTGGCAAATAAGCCAGATAACATCAAAGAAAAGATTGTTCAGGGACGGATTGAAAAACGCCTAAAAGAATTGACTTTGCTAGATCAGCCTTACATTCGCGATCAAAGTATTTCGGTAGAAGACCTCTTGAAGCAAGTAAAGGCTCAATTAGGCGAAGACATTCAAGTGACTCGCTTTGTTCGTTATGTACTGGGCGAAGGCATTGAAAAGCAAGAAAGTAACTTTGCTGAAGAAGTTGCTGCTCAAATGGGAGCCAAGTAATATTTAGTCATTAGTCATTAGTCATTAGTCTTTACCAAGGACAAAGGACTAATGACTCTTTACCAAACAGGTCAAGCAAATAGCGTGGCCTGTATTTTATTTAGTAGAAGACGCGAAATTTCGGCTTTAATTTAAAATCTAAAATCCTCTGGAAAGTTATCCTCAAATAAACAGTATTTTTGTACTATAAAATAGTTCACATGGGCAAGAACGAGAAGATATGGCAAGAGCAATTGAGCGAATTGAACAGGATATTGCAGCACTGAAAGAAGCGATCCAGGCGATCGCAGTAGAACTGCAAAGCGCTTATGGTAGTTATCTAACTATCTTGGGACTAGCTGTGCGAAAACAGTTGATTCTGGCAAGTTACCACCTCTGTACCCAGGGCTATCCCGAAAATTTTCTACATTTATCATTGAATCAGCGCCAACAATTGCAACAAGCCATCCGCAAGTTGGGTCAATTGGCAGCTGAACAATTGCTCACTTATATTAAAAGTGAGGAAGCAGTGGGACATGAAAGAGATGAGGGAGATGAGGAAGTAACATCCTTCTCATCTCCTGTGAACATTGGCACATCTACCCCTGAGCCTCTTACCTTCGACACCTCTAGTCCTATAGAACTGGCAAAATGGCAACACAACTTAGAGGAGGCCACGCAAGAGATACTGAAAAAACTTTCGCATGATGCTAATCTTTTATTACAAAAAGCTAGGATATTACCCAAAAAATTACCAGAACCGATTTTAGCAGCTGCGGCTGCGGCTGCATCAGAAGCATCTGCTGAAGTAATGCCAGGACCACCCAACTTATTAAACTTAGTAATTGAAATTGAAAATGAGCAACAGTCAGAAGATTCTGGACTGACACACATTATGGCTATTAACCTGCGGCTAGGGGAAATTGAATTTGCTGACGCGACACTCTCCTCTGAGTGTAGGCAGATCCGTAGTATCTTAGTTCAGCTGAATAAGCTAGGGCGAGAGTATCAAAAAAAACATCGAGAAAGGGAAATTGCTGAAGCTGAAGCTGCATGGCGTGCTAGTTGGTTTGAAGATTAGTCATTTGTCATTAGTCATTTGTCATTTGTGAATAACTAATGCCCAATGCCCCATGCCCAATGCCCAATGCCCAATAACCAATGACTATTGAAAAACCAGATTGGATACGATTGCACAAAGCCTTGGCAATAGAAGCCGAACATGGCTTTACAGACTTGGTAGGCAGACAATACCGCTTCAGTGAATTCCTTAGCCTGACTTTGGGCAAATTCCCAACAGGCTTGCCCCAAACTGAACGCCGCCGTTGGCAAGGGCTAGCGGTGCAATTTGCTAGTTATCCACATCTGGCACTGGAAGAAAGACAACACTTGGTAGCAGAGACTCGTAGGTATCTCTATCAACTAGAGCAGGGGGAGGAGGGGAGCGGGGGAGCGGGGGAGCAGGGAAAAAAAATCCAAAATCCGAAATCTCCAATTGTTGCTGAGGTGAGTCGGAGGCTTGCACCGAAAATTGACCAAAAACTTAGTGATTTACCAGAAATAGGCTTCAAAAAAGCTGATAATTTAGCACGGCTTGGTTTACACACCGTCCGCGACCTGCTTTTTTACTATCCCCGTGACCATATTGATTATGCGCGTCAGGTGAATATCCGCGAGTTACAGGCGGGTGAGACGGTGACAATAGTAGCTACAGTGAAGCGTTGCAACTGCTTTAGTAGTCCCAAAAATCAGAAATTATCAATTTTAGAACTAATCGTCAAAGATAACAGTGGTCAAATCAAAATTGGTCGTTTTTATGCAGGTACGCGCTTTAGCAGTCGCGCTTGGCAAGAAAGTTTAAAACGCCGTTATCCAGTGGGTAGTATTCTGGCGGCGTGTGGGTTGGTGAAAGAAAGTAAATACGGCTTGACACTGGATAATCCAGAATTAGAGGTTTTGGCAAATCCAGGAGATTCGATTGAATCGCTGAATATTGGGCGGGTGGTGCCAATTTATGGATTGACTGAGGGAGTGGTGGCGAATACAGTGCGACAAGCGGTAATTGCGGTTTTACCTGCTGCGGCTCAGATGAAAGACCCACTGCCAAGTGGTTTGCGAGACAAGTATGGTTTAATGGAATTGAAAGATGCGATCGCTAATATCCATTTTCCAAGCGATAGTGCCACTCTACAAGTCGCCCGTCGTCGCCTAGTCTTTGATGAATTTTTCTACCTACAACTTGGTTTACTACAACGTCAGCAGCAAGCAAGGGCAATTCAAACCAGTGCCATCCTTGTCCCACGAGGTCAACTTGTAGAAAAATTTCACGAAATACTACCTTTTCAACTTACTGGCGCACAGCAACGAGTCCTCAACGATATTCTCAACGATTTACAAAAACCTGTGCCAATGAATCGTCTGGTACAAGGCGATGTCGGTTCTGGTAAAACGGTCGTCGCCGTGCTAGCTATTCTCGCAGCAATTCAATCCGGCTACCAAGCGGCGCTGATGGCTCCTACGGAAGTTTTAGCAGAACAACATTATCGCAAGTTAGTTAGTTGGTTTAATCTCCTGCATTTACCAGTGGAATTACTGACAGGTTCTACTAAAGCTGCTAAAAGAAGACAAATACATTCTCAGTTGGAAACTGGTGAATTGCCTCTGTTAGTGGGAACTCACGCCTTGATTCAAGACCCCGTAAACTTTCAGCAACTAGGATTAGTGGTAATTGATGAGCAGCATCGCTTTGGGGTAGAACAACGGGCGCGTTTGCAGCAAAAAGGCGAACAACCTCATGTATTAACGATGACAGCTACTCCCATTCCTCGAACCTTAGCACTGACGATACACGGGGATTTGGATGTGAGCCAAATTGATGAGTTACCACCAGGACGGCAAAAGATTCAGACAACAGTATTATCAGGTCAGCAACGCAACCATGCTTACGATCTCATCCGCCGAGAAATTGCCCAAGGTAGACAAGTTTACGTGGTTTTGCCCTTAGTAGAAGAATCAGAAAAACTGGATTTGCGATCGGCTGTAGAGGAGCATCAAAAGCTACAGGAAAGCGTTTTTCCCGACTTTCAAGTGGGGCTACTCCACGGTCGCATGAGTTCAGCCGATAAGGATGAAGCGATTACCAAATTTCGGGATAACCAAACGCAGGTATTAGTTTCTACTACCGTTGTTGAGGTAGGTGTAGACGTACCTAACGCCACAGTAATGCTCATTGAAAATGCGGAGCGATTTGGATTATCGCAACTCCACCAACTGCGGGGGCGTGTTGGTCGTGGCTCGGCTCAGTCCTACTGTCTATTGATGAGCAGTTCCAGAAGTCCTGATGCTCAACAACGGCTGAAGGTGTTGGAACAGTCTCAGGATGGCTTTTTTATCTCCGAGATGGATATGCGTTTTCGTGGTCCTGGGCAAGTCTTGGGGACTCGGCAATCAGGAGTGCCAGATTTTACCTTAGCAAGTTTGGTCGAAGATGAAGAAGTTTTGCTTTTAGCGCGGCAAGCAGCGGAAAAAATTATCGAGATGGATGCAAGTTTAGAGCGCTGGTATTTGATGAAAGAAGAATTAAAGTATCGGTATGAGCGGTTAATGGGTGGAGCGATTTTAACATAACATATCTGAGTTATTTCGTAGTAACAAAGATGAGGGTTTAACAACTGCGATCGCCATAAATTTATTACGATTGAATATTATGATGTGCCAAAATAAATATCAGTAAAACTACGGTTTTGACCAATGGCGTGGAATCTAGGGGAGCAGTTGTTTGGCGATCGCCCAAGGAGTTGAATGGTAATGTTAGCGATCAGGTTAATTAGGCAATTATAAAGGGGATGGCGTTAAATTACAAGTTTCAGACATTTATTCACCTGTCTTAGAGCGCAGATTGAATCGTGTCTGCATACTGTTTTTTAGGTTTCAAGCCTGCGATTTGTGCTAATGTTTGCTGCTTTTTAAGTAATACTACTGTTGGTGCGCTTCTGACACCATAGTTAATTGCTAATTCAGGCTCTTCGCTCATATCGAGTTCTAGCAAATGCAATTTACCTGTGTTTTCCTCAGCTATTTGATGTAGCACAGGTTTAAGTGTTTTACAGGAAGGACAGTAGGGAGCTACAAATTTGACAATGATTAGCCGATCGGATTTCTGCATCAACCAGTCAAAAGCTTCTCTTCCTGTAAAGAAGGTTTGATCAATAGAAAAAGTTTCTTGTATATTTATATCCTGATAATTGTGACAAAAAAGACTCTTTAGGCAGCGTAAGAAACTAGAGATGGCATTCCGTCCGCCGGAGACCATCGCACCTCAGATAACCACCTCTCAGCCTCCAGTACTGCCATGCAACCCGTACCAGCTGCGCTGACGATAAACACTATCCTGAACATCTCCAGCAGCCCAAATGCCAGGAATATTAGTAGCTGTACTCTTACCCTGAGTTTTGATGTAGCCGACTTCATCCAGTTCTAATTGATCCTGAAACAATTGCGTGTTGGAAGTGTGACCAATGGCGTAGAATAATCCACTCACTGTTAAATCGGCAACCGCACCTGTTTGTGTATCTCGAATTTGGACACTACGTAATACCTGATCACCATCCACACTGATGGGTGAGCTATGCCAATGGATGTGAATTTGGCTGTGACCAGATTAACCTCCCACGAACCATTGAGTGCCAGTAAACAGGTAGTAAGCCCCAGTCAGAATTAATGCCAGACTACCAAAGCGGATAATTCCCTCAGAATGTTTCAACAACTTGTTACTTTGTTTCGCCATTCCCGTAAATAAACTCGCCAGGAAAATCAGGAGAGTATAACCCAGAGCATAGCTAACCATCGTCAGCGTCCCCAATACCTGCGAACCTGTGGCTGCGGCCGCCGCCAGCACCGCAAATAGCACCGGACTAGCACAGGGGGAACTCACCAGAGCAAAAGTCAAACCCACCCCATAAGGGCCAGCCTGGGGGAGATTCACATTCATCTGCGGTAGGGGTATTTTTACCACCCCCATCAACCACAGACCCATCACAGCCATAATCAATCCGACTACTATATTAATATAGCCCCGGTACTCCACCATTACCGCTCCAGCGAAGGATGAGACTAAACCGAATAGACTTAAAATTGTCACTGCTCCCAGCACAAACAAGCCAGCTTTAGTAAAAGCATCCCAACGGGATTTAATTTTCAGTGTGCCGATATAACTGAGGTTGACTGGTAAAAGTGCCAAGATACAGGGGGATACACTAGCCAGCACCCCACCGACAAACGCTAAAGGCATTAACACCAGGGGATTTGCCGTGTCCTGTTGGTCAAACCACTGTTGATAACGGTTTTCCACAACGGAAATTACCCGTTCAATCGAATGAATAATCACAGGACCCAGAGTGAGAACTATAACGAGGGAGAGCAATCCCAACCCACCGTAAATTAGCCATTTCTTGGAGATTTTAGAACGGCGGGAGAGGGGTTGCTCAGTTGACAACTGAGATATTGGTTTCATGAAATTAGCCTTAAGGCATGAAGAGATGCAGACTAAATATTCGCCAAAGCAGAGTCGAGTATTTTGGTGTAGTCAGCCTTGTTAGGATTATTTTTGAAGATTGTTAAAATTTTGCCAGTAGCCGGGTCAACGATCGCTACAGTGCTTGTCTGACTCTTATTAGCTTCCAGGAATTTCCCCAAGCCCAATTTTTCGGCTTGAGCTTGTGTCTCTTTCAATTTGCCTTGGTCAGTTACATCCAAGACCACAAAATTCACCTTACCAGAATATTCTTGTTTCAATTGGGATAGGGTAGGAGCAATATTCTTGCAGCCAGCACACCAAGTAGCAAACACATGCACCAGTACAGGATTACCTTGAAGTTCTTGAGCTAGAGATCCTCCAACAGAGGCTAATTTATTACCATCTTTAGCAGCACAGGGATTTTTCCCCGCACAAGGATCTACCTGAGCAACCTTCGTAGTTGATGAAGCTTGATTTTGAGAAATATTATCTGATTTCGTTGGAGTGCATGATATCAAAACCAGGCTGCTCAAACACAGTAGACTAAGCAAAAATTTATTATGTTTGTACATTGTTTTTATCCTCACATTTTCATGGTCTAGTGCTGTCACAATCCGCCTTGGCGTGCATTTTCTAGTGGCTTTGGTGGCTTCCCTAATATGAGAAATTGGAACTCTAAATTGTGGAGTATCTGTTTAGGGACTTCCAGTTTTTGTGTTGACTGTTAACTCTCAGCAGTCAACAATCAACACAAAAACGAACCTACTTCTGCGCCAAAGCGGTTTCAAGTATTTTGGTATAGTCAACCTTATTAGGATTGTTTTGATACAGGGCTAAAATATCGCCAGTAGCCGGATCAACGATCGCTACAGTGCTGGTTTTACTCTTATTACCCTCCAGAAATTTACCCAAACCTAATCTTTGCGCCATTGCTTCAGTCTGTTTGAGCTTGGCTTTATCAGTTACATCCAAGACCACAAAATTGACCTTACCGGAATATTGCTGTTTCAATTGCGACAGAGTAGGAGCAATATTCTTGCAGCCAGCGCACCAAGTAGCAAATACATCTACTATGACTGGTTTACCTTGAAGTTCTTTAGCTAAGGGCCCGCCTACAGAATTGGCTTTAGCGGCGCAGGGATTTTTACCCGCACAGGCATTTTTCTGGGCAGTCTTAGTAATTGATGATTGCGCTTCAGTGGCAGAAATACTAGCTGAGTTGATTGCTAGCATGGATGCAGTGAAAACCAGACTGCTCAAACAAATTTTGAGCAAGAAATTTGTGTGTTTGTGCATAAAATTCTTCCTATTCTCAAGCTAAAACCGTTTAATTTGTAGTATGCTGGCACGATGCTGACCAGAAATTGGAACTGAAGTCGTTAATTGTGGGCATCTGTTTACTAAGACGACTGAGGAGCAAAATTGGATTTAATTAAATTGAAAAAGAAGTCAGAAGCCAGAATTCACGAGTCCAAAAATTAAGCGTAGTAGCATCTGTCTTCCATTAACTAAGTTTAAATTATGAGGGTTGACAAGCAAGTAATATCGAGTTCAAGGAAATTGTGATCAAACTGCGCCCTGCCACCTCTGCCGATTTGGATCTGCTACGACATTGGGATGAACAGCCTCATCTGATTACCTCAGATCCTAAGGAAGTTAATGATTAATTTTTTCAAAAAATCACATATATAGATCCAAACATCCAATCCAATTTGCTTTGCCAGTCGTCATAAAAATAGATGGTATTTTTTAGAGGAAAAAGTTGCTTGTTTCAATTTTGGAGAGAGGTGATGGTAAAAAATAGCTTGCTAACTTGCTCCAATATATATTTAAACGTGTTTTTACAACAGTATGGAGCATAAACCTCCCCAGCCAAATTCCATAAACCTTTCATCTGCTACGGATGAAAATTTATTTGTAGCACTCAAAAATGGCGACTCTGCGGCATTAAGTATTTTGTTTAATCGTCATGGTCGCTTAGTTTATGGATTAGCTCTGAAAATTTTGGCTGACTGCCAAGAAGCTGAAGACTTAACCCAGGAAATTTTTCTCACGCTGTGGAGCAAAGCATCTAGTAATCCTGATTGTCGCTTTTTTGTGCGTTATCTGGTGACGATGACGCGATCGCGGGCGATTGATAAA
>Ga0209591_10001248_pt1 | contig 32087 bp, 27 predicted proteins | sample MAT01_FD_187207 | JGI IMG/M metagenome (GOLD analysis project Ga0209591, IMG submission 187207) | Freshwater microbial communities from Lake Fryxell liftoff mats and glacier meltwater in Antarctica - MAT-01 (SPAdes) (version 2) | ecosystem: Environmental > Aquatic > Freshwater > Ice > Liftoff... | reverse complement strand
TACTAACAGCTCACAGCACCAGAACGAGCATGGTCGTGTTACTAGGGATTCCACCGTGCTGGGCCAGGTCTCACCGCCCTGACCTGTACAAACATCCATGATCATGCACCAGATCACACGTTAGCTGCGGAACCCAGGTTCAAGCGGACTCTCTCATAACCCGCCGAGCGATCTCCTCCACCTGCCGCGCCGTCAGCACCGGCTCATTCCCCGCACCCAACCCGGCGCGCAACAACCGACGCACCAACGCAGACGGAGAGATCTGCTCCTGCGCCGCCCGCCGCTTCAACGCACCATCCAACTCCCGGTCGATCCGCAGGGACAAGGCCACCTGAAGCGCCGCCGCGCCCTCCGCCGCCTCCAGCTCCGCCGCCTCAGCCTCTTCCTCCGCGTACTCATCCCGCACGGCAAGAACCTCAGCGGCCAACCCCGCGTCACCCTGCCGACCGGGCCGCTGCCCGAACCCGTCGTCCTCGACCATGATCATCCCTGCCCCTCGTGCTCCCGCAGATCAGCACCGCTGCTCTTCCATGCCGCCACCCCGGCATGCATCCCACCGGTCGCGATGACCGTGACGACGAAGCCCGCACTCGGCGAGAACCCGATGATCCGCACCGCACCTGTCCGGCTCTTCGAGTCGGGATCGTGAACAATCCGCCGCGGGTCCGCCGCCGCCTCCAACGTCCAGTCCCGCTCGATGTTCGTCGCACCCTGGTAACGATCACTGAGACGCCGTATGTAGTCGGCGTCCTCGTCGCGCCACCACAAGTCGCCGATCATGCCCCCCATTGTCGCACAACGCCATACAGACCGCGACCACGACGAACCGGCCGGGACTTGCCGGCGAAACAAGTGCGGCCTTGCTGACCTGCGACAACAGCACCCGTGGACGCCGTGTGGTCGCAGCGCGACGCAGCTCCGATCCGAGCCGGCAAACCACGACCCGACAGAACGGAGACATCACCGATGAGCAGGAACCCGAACCGGGCACGTGTTTACGCCGCTGCGGCTACTGCGACGCGGCTGGTCGCCCGCTACCAGGACCACATCGCCAAGGACCTCTCCCCCGCCCTCGGGTCCATCTGGTCGAAGAGCTGACCCACCACCACGTCGCCACCTGCGCCAACAGGCACGAAAGTCTGGAGCAGACTCTGACCCCATTTCGCGGCCGCAGACCGAGTGCTCCAGTTCCGCTCCAGAACCGCGCGCTCTGAACCCTCAGCATGATCGACTAGTGATCCACAAATCACAGGCAGCAAGATCACCAGAACAACGATCGTCGCAGCTCAGACACGACAAAGGGCGGTGCTCCTCATCGAGGAGGCACCGCCTGATCTGCCGTCGGGACGACAGGATTCGAACCTGCGACCCCGGCGCCGGGGTCGGCCGGGTCGTCCGCGGCGGCCGCGCACGGCGGGGTTGGTCTCCAGCAGCGGCTCGAACAGCTTGCTGTCATGGGTGTTCGCCGCGGAGAGCAGGGCGTGCAACGGCAACCCGCTGGCGTCGCACAGGATGTGGTACTTCGAGCCGGCTTTGCCCCGGTCAGTAGGGTTCGGGCCGGTCAGTTCGCCCCCCTTTTCGACCGCACCGACACCCCGTCGATGCAGCCCCGCGACCAGTCCAGCAGCTCGGCTTGCGACAGCTCGTCGAGCACGAGTTGGTGCAGCCGGTCCCAGACCCCGGCGTCCTGCCACTCGCGCAGCCGTCGCCACGCGGTGTGCCCGGACCCGCAGCCCAACTCCTCGGGCAGGTCTCGCCAGCGGCAACCGGTGTCGAGCACGAACAAGATCCCTTCCAGCGCGGCCCGGTCGTCGATCCGCGGCCTCCCACCGGGTCCGCGAGGCGCCGGGCGCGGTGGGATCAACGGCTCGAGCAGCTCCCAGAGCCGGTCCTGGACCAGTCGCTGCTGCTTCGTTCTCGCCACGATGGGAGACGATCGACGATCACGTCCGGAAGATCACGCAGCGACACACCCGGTTCTGAGACCAGGTCTAAGTCGGGCTCGGTGCCGGCGTCGGCGGCGCCAGCTCGACCACGACCGGACACGGCCAGCGGGCGCGGCGTGTCGCAGGAGCAGGTGCACGAGCAGCCGGCGGATCTCCGGTTGCGTCAGGTCGATCATGTGCTCGACGCCGGCTCGGGTTCCCCCTCGTGCCGGTGGCCTCTGGCGCGAGCTCGCACCGGGCCGTTGAACGCTGTTGGTGGCGGCCTACCTGCGCAAGGGCGAGACTTGTGCTGACCTGACCTGCGGCCTTCCAGATCGGCACCTTGATCCAGGCCGTTCGCGTCGCACAGCAGGTGGTGCTCGGAGCCGTGGTCGGTGGGGTTGGGACCGGTCAGCTCGGCCCCCCTTCTCGCGCGCACCGACACCACGTCGATGCACGCCCGCGACCGGTCCAGCAGCTGGACGAAGTCTTGTGGCAGCACCGAGGAGGTGCGCCGACGACCAGCGCCAGCGGGGTGGATCGTGAGGTCGGAGGAGGAGCGCAGGCGATGTCGTTCTGACCATGACGCCCCGCTGGAACCTGGCATGCCGCGAGGGCGTGCACGTCGGGGAAAGTTATGACGTTGTGCCTCCAGAACCAGGCAGGTGTGAGTGTGGTGGAACGAGCCCCGCGCCGACCCGGACGGCATTCGTTGATCAACCCGTACGCCGTGCAGGAGGCGAGGGGCTCCACGGCCCCGACGATGACGGCCGGGGCGGTACTGGCGGGCGCTGCCGGGCTCGTGGTACTGGGGGCCGGTCCGGCCTCGGCCGACGCGTGGGACGACGCCGACGCCTGGTCCGGTGGGGGCGACTCGCTGCTCTCGGGGCAGGACGATGTCGGCTGGTCCGGCACGACCGGTGGGTCAGGCGGCTGGACGTCGTCGTCCGGGTCGGATGCCGGGACGGCGCCGGTCGAGCTGCCCTTCGCGGGATCGCTGCTCGACCCGAGCGTCGACGAGCAGTGGCCGGTCCCGGTCGGCGCGTCTGCGGTCGGGCCCCTCGGGAGCGACGACACCGACTGGGTCGTCGACGTCGAGGACCTCGCCCCGCCCGATGTCGCCGATCCGGTCGCGGATCGGTCCACCCCCGTCGACCCGCTCGACGAGCTGATCGGCGTCACCGACCTCACCGACGCCCTCGTGGCGGAGCCGGTCGAGCCCGACGTCCTCGCCGGTGGCGCCCCGGGCGCCACCGGCCCGCTCCTCACCATCGCCCATGACGCCGCGCTCCGGCCGGCCGTGCCCGACCGAGCCGGCGTCGTGGCGTCCGCCGCCCTGCGCGCCGCGGACGCCGAGGACACCGCGACGGCCATGGGGCAGGACACGTCGGACGATCCCGCGGGGCACGATGACGACGCGGACCGCGCGACGACGCCACCGCCGACGACCGGCCGTCCCTCGGTCGCCTCCTGCGCCGACGGCGGCCCGTCGGGGAGCATCGATGGTGGGGGCTGCGCGGTCCCGACGCCGCGCCCGCCGACGGGTGGCGACCCATCGGGGACGGCTGCTGCCGATCATCGGGCCGAGCCCGGCGCGCGCGTGTCCGACGCGCTGCCCCCGGTCGGCATCCTCGCGTCCGTGGCCGCGGACCCGCCCGACGACTCGTCGGCGGCGCCGAGCCCGTCCGGTGGCGGTGTGCCTTCCGGATCCGGCTCCGCGGAGCTCGGCACCCCGGTGTCCGGGGGTGGGTCGTCCGGCGTCGGGGACGGGCAGCCGTCCTCTTCTCCGGCCGAGTTCCTGTCGGGGTCGGTGGAGGACCTCGCCGACGGCCTCGCCACCGGCCGCTACACGTTCGGGGAACGGGTCGGCGGCGGCACGGAGGCGAACGTCTACGAGCTCGACGGACCGCTGCAGGACCTCGTCATCAGACTCAAGAGGATCACCGAGGACGGCCCGGTCAACCAGGTCGTCGACCAGCAGTACTACGACGTGGCCGACCGCCTGCTGCTGGACCGGATGCAGGGCGACCTGGACGCGCTGAACGCGCTCGGGCAGGCCGGCCTGAGCACCCCGGATCCCCGGCTCGTGCAGTGGCTGTACCCCGAGACCGGGGCCATGCAGGCCGGCATCGTCATGGACCGCCTGCGGGGGGCAACCTTCCGGGTTCCGGACCACTTCGGTGCGGCCGACAGCGTCCCTCCGGACGTGGTGTACACACCGGCCGACCCCGGACCGGACCTCATCAACGAGTCCACGCTGTCCGGCCTGCTGTGCACGCGGGACGCCGTGATCGGATGCGGGATCGGCTGGGAGGAGCTGCAGGGGATGCTCACCCCGTCCGGGGCGTACTTCCTGGACCCGGGAGTGGTCCTGGAACGGGAGGAGGGCGAGTGGGGTGGCGAGCTGGCCGACGACACCCTGGCGAAGCTCGACCGGTTGATCGCGGACGTGCAGCGGCGTCTCGCGGCTGCCGAGCGGTCGGCGGACGCGCCGTCCTCGATCTTCGATCCGGGCGACTCGGCCCGTGACACCATGAATGCTCGAGTCTCCCACGCGACCATCGTCGCTCCACCGCCGGAGATCACACCGCCGGTGACGATCGACCCGTGGAAGGTGCCGGTGATGGCCGGCCTCGCGACACCGGAGGGGCAGCGCCTGCACGCCGATCTCGTCGACGCGACGGCAGCCATCACCTCCGAGCGCGACTGGCTCGACTTCGTCTCCCTGGCCGGCGACAACCTGCGCAACATCGCTCTGGCCACCGGTCCGCTCGCCGAGGAGCAGATCCTCGAGCTCTACGCGCCACGGTCGTTGGAGGGCCTCGACGCCGTCGCCCGGTTCTACGCCGAGCTGGACAACGAGAAGGCCCCCTTCTACGCCGACCGCCTGCGGACCGACCAGCGGTACGGCTTCCGGTCACCCGAGATGGAGGTGACCCTCGTGGAGCGCCAGAACCCGGACGGGACCGCGACCGCGAGCGTGTGGAACCGCGAGCTGCAGGTGGGGGGCACCGGCTCCATCCAGTTCGCGAGGTCGGGCCCGATCGACCTCGACTGCGTGACCCGCATCTGCGACATCCACACCCATCCCCTCAGCACCCGCGGGTCCAACGCCGGACTCTCGGACGGCGACCTCGGCGCGCTCCAGGGCCGCACCGAGCAGATCAGGGCGGCCGGGTCGACCACCGAGTACAGCGTCGCCTCCGAGAACCTCCTGGACAACACCATCACGATGCCGACCAACCGGCCCGGCGAAGCGGTGACCGAGTTCCGCGTCTTCTCCCCCGGCGACCTGCCGATCCCCGACCAGATCGTCCTGGGCCCATTCACCATCGACACCGTGGACCTCGACCCCGACATCCCGACCTACCCCCTCGGGTCCACCGAGGCATTCTTCGAGCGGATGCGGCAGACCGACGACGCCGGTAGGGCCAGGGAGCAGGCCAGGGCGGCGCGCGACCAGGAGCTGCTCGCCGAGTTCGACGCTCGGCTGGGCGGCGCCACCGTCCCTTCCGCGCGCGGCGCGGGGAGCACCGAACCGTCCGGTGAGCCACCGACCGGCCTGGGCGTGTCCGCACCGAGCGCACCCCGATCGGTGGCCCCCCCGAGCCCGCAGACCGCTCCGCTCCCGCCGGCCGTCCCTCCGGCCGGTGGGGACGAGCAGGGCACCGATCCGCAGGGGGCGCCCGGTGGGCAGGCCGCGTCCGACCCGGCGGAGGGGACCGGTTCGTCGCCGGGTGGGGTGATCGTGGGTGGTGATCTCGGGCGTCCGGTGTCGCGGGAGGAGACGATCGAGGCGATGTTCCCGGGTGGGGACCCGCGCCGGGTCGACCCACCGGTGGTGGCCCAGGAGAGCCTGACCCCGCGCCCGCAGGACCGGGCGGAGTTCGACCCGAACTCGATCAACGATCCGGGCGAGCCGGTGGAGATCCCGGAGCTGCGCCCGACCCCGACACGGGACCCGTTGCTCGATGCCGTGCTGTACCCGAACGGTCCGGCCGGCGCGCGACACACCTTCCCGGCGGGTGCGGAACGCGACGCAGGCCGTGGTGGCGAGCAGCCGTCGCCGGCGTTGCGGCCCGGGGGTGGCCCGGCTCCACAGCAACCCGTGGCCCAGCAGCCGACGGCCCAGCAGCCGACGGTGACCCGGCAGCCGGTGGTGCAGGAGTCGGTGGCCCAGGAGTCGGGGTCGGGGTCGGGGTCGGGGTCGTCGGGTGTGGGTGCGACGGTGCGGCAGTGGGCGACGGACTTCGTGACCGGTCCCTGGACGATGACCCGCTCGCCCGACGGGTCGACCTACCGGGCGGCGTGGGGCCCGCCGTGGTCGGCCTCGGTCGGGGAGTACGACGCCGCGACCGGTGCGTTGATCCGTACCGAGCGGGGGACCCCCGCAGCCCGGGTGAACACCGCCCAGAACATGGATCCCCGGACCGGTCTGGCCGTGGCGGCAGCGGCGGCGGCTCCGTTGCTGGCGGCCGGGTTGCTCCCGGCGGCGGGTGGCGGTTCGTTGGCGGGAGCGGGCGGGTGGGGCATGGCGGTGCCCGCGGTGGTCCCGGCCCTGCCCGCGGCCGTCCCGACCCTGCCTGGGCTGCCTGAGCCGGTGCGGAACGGGTCACCGAACCGGTCCACCCCGACCACCCCGGCGACCCCGGCCAGCACGAGCACCCCGTCGACCACGACGGGTGGGGGGAACCAGCTGCGGGTGGGTGATGGCACACCCCAGGGCGCGGCGGCGGCGAACGAGTACAACGAGCGGGTCCTGGGGATTAACACCAACTTCGTGGGCAACGCCCGGCCCACCACAACCGCCACCACAACGAGCAACAGCTCGGGCAGCAGCTCGGGCAGCGGGTCGGGCAGCGGGTCGGGCGGGGCCGGTGCACAGACGGTGTCCACGCCGCCGGCGCCGCCGGCGACCAGCCCCACCAGGTCGACCAGCTCGACCAGCCCGTCGGGGTCGACCAGCCCGTCGGGGTCGTCGGGGTCGTCGGACTGGGGTGCCTCAGCACGCCAGGCCGTCGCGGAGCAGGCCCGGCCGGTGATCGAGCAGGCACGCCCGGTGGTGCAGCAGGTCCAGCAGACGGCCACCCGGGTCCAGGAGGCAGCCACGAACGCCTACCGCGGGCTGGGCGACCAGGCCGACGCCGCCGCGGACGCCGCGCAACGCACCCCCGTCATCGGGGGCGCTGTGGGCTGGCTGCGCGACAACGTGCCCGGCCTGGGAGGCGACGGCGACCCGAACCGGTGAACCAGCACCACCACGCCCGGACCGGTACAACAGGATCACGGGCGGCCGGCACAGCGCGACCGGTCCGCGAGCCAGTTGGTCGACACGGGTGGGCGGCCGTCGATGTGCGTGCGCCGTGCCCGAGTTCGTCGCCACAGCGTTCGAGGCCGAGGCGCGACGAAACGACCCTCCGGGGGAACCGCAGGTTACCGTGCCGCAGGTTCGAACCTTCTTGGCGCGCCAATCAGGACGACCATCAGCCACTGCTCGGAACGAAGGCGCGGATCAGCTCCGCGCCTCTGACGGCTGCACTTCGGCGATGACGATGCGGCGGTGGCTATGTCGGTGATTGTTGACGTCGGTTGTCGGTGAATCTTGACGTCAGGTTGAACGCGGAGACATGATCAAGATCGCTGGACAGTGACGTCACTTGGGTGCGGGCTCAGGGCCCCGGCAAAGTCGTCATATGATCTTGTAGGTGGCCAGCGGTCGGAGGACATCACGGGCGTGATGGCGTAGCGCCGCGGCGATGTTGGTGATCCCGGACAGGCGTAGCGCGGTGATCGCGAGCGCCTGCCGGCACACCGCTCGCCACCCCAACCGCGCGCTTGCCCTGCTCACACATAACCGGCAGATCAACTATGCCGAGGCCCTGAGGTGATCCTGGACTTGGTTGTCATCTGAGGCCGTGACGGGCCGGCGGCGGCGTCGCGCCACCCGGAATGATGACTGTGAGTAGCGACCACTGGCCTTGATCATTTACCGGGTGTGTAGGTCGGCCGCGGTGATCGTCCTTGGTGATCTTCACCTCCGCTGATGATCTCTGGTTCGGGTAGTGGTCGTGGTGGGGTGGCCGACAGTCGCGTCGGTGGCGCCGGTTCCACTGGCCGGCGGGGGTTCCTCGGGTCGGGGCGGGCGGGCAGGGATGCTCTGTTAGGTCGGAGTAAGGGCGAACGCGAGGTCGAACGCGGTCGCGAGGTCGTGGGCCCAGGGCCAGGACTCGGGGATTTTGATCTTTAGTTTGCGTTGGCCGTGGACGATCCGGGTGGCGGTGTGCAACAGCCGGTAGCGCAGCGTCTTGGGTTCGGTGTCGCGGAAGGTCGGGGTGAGGCAGAGCAGGGCGAACCAGCGCAGCAGATCGGTGGCGATCATCGCCGCGACGCACCAGGCGGCGTTGATCGCCATCGAGGTCGACGGGAGGTGGTCCAGGCCGGTGGCCTTCCCGGTCCGGACGCGGTCCTCGACGCGGGCATGCGCGCGGTGGCGGGCCTCGAGGAAGTCCAGTTGCCGACCGCTGGTGTTGGTGGCCAGCAGTTGGTAGCGCCAGCCGTCAGCCTGTTCGAACAGTAACAGTTGCGCTCCGGGCGAGAGGCGTTCACGACGGCGCACTCCCTCCTGGCGACCCGGCTCATCTCGCGGGTGCGGGCCACGCTGGGTGTCGAGCTGTCCATCAGGGACCTGTTCGCGGCACCGACCGCGGCCGGGCTCGCGCAGGTGCTAGAGGGCGCGCAGGCGGTGCGCGGCGGCCGGAGGTCGTTCGCGCGGAGCGGCCGGAGCGGGTGCCGCTCTCGCACGCGCAGCAGCGGTTGTGGTTCCTGAGCCGGCTGGAAGGCCCCAGCGCCACCTACAACATGCCGATCGCCCTGCGACTGCGCGGCGAGCTCGACCGTGCCGCGCTCGCCGCGGCGATCCAGGACCTCACCGACCGGCACGAGTCCCTGCGCACCAGCTACCCGGACGTCGACGGCGTCCCCTACCAGCTCGTCGTGGCCCCGGAGCGGGCCCGGGTCGAGCTGCACGTCACCGAGACCACCGAGGCCGAGCTGGCCGAGCGGCTCGCCACGGCCGTCGGCCACGAGTTCGACCTGGCCACCGAGCTGCCGCTGCGGGCCGACCTGTTCGCGCTGTCGGCGAACGACCACATGCTGGCCCTGGTGCTGCACCACATCGCGGGCGACGGCTGGTCGATGGGGCCGCTGGCCCGCGACCTCACGGCCGCCTACGCGGCCCGCCGCGCCGGTCACCGGCCGCGGTGGACGGAGTTGCCCGTCCAGTACGCGGACTACGCGCTGTGGCAGCGGGCGCTGCTCGGCCGTGAGGACGAGCCGGACAGCCTGGCCGGCGAGCAGGTCGCGTACTGGCGCTCGACGCTCGCCGGTATACCGGAGGACCTCCGGCTGCCCGGCAGCAGGCCGCGCAGCGCGACCGGCCGCTACCGCGGGTCCACGCTGACGTTCCACATCGCCGCCGACGTCCACCGCAGGCTGGTCGCGCTGGCCAACGACACCGGCACCAGCCTGTACATGGTCAGCCAGGCCGGCCTCGCCGCCCTGCTCACCCGGCTCGGCGCGGGCGCCGACATCCCCATCGGCACCCCGGTGGCCGGGCGCACGGACCAGTCCCTCGACGACCTCATCGGCGTGTTCCTCAACACGCTGGTCCTGCGCACCGACACCAGCGGCAACCCGACCTGGCACGAGCTGCTCGGGCGCATCAGCGAGACCAACCTCGGCGCCTACACCCACCAGGACCTGCCGTTCGAGCGCCTCGTGGAGATCCTCAACCCGGACCGGTCCGCCGGGCGCCTCCCCCTGTTCCAGGTCCTGCTGTCCCTGCACGGTGCCGCACCGGCCCCGGCGTTCGCGGGCCTGGCGGTCAGCGGCGTCCCGCTCGAGCGGACCGTGCAGAACCAGTTCGACCTGGCCGTGCATCTCCGAGAGGCCTTCGGGGGGACGGCGCGCCTGCCGGTCTCTCCGGAATGATCGAGTACTCGGGCGACCTCTTCGAGGCCGAGGCCGTCGAGCAGCTGGCCGATCGTCTGGTGCGGGTGCTCACCGCGATGATCGCCGATCCCGGTCAGCGGATCGGTGCTGCCGACCTGCTCGACCCGGCCGATCGGGAGCGGGTCCTGCGGACGTGGAACGACACCGCGCACGACGTGCCCCGCACGACACTGCCCGAGCTGTTCGCCGCGCAGGTGGCCAGGACGCCCGACCGGACCGCGCTGGTGTTCGAGGGCACCGCGATGTCCTACGCCGAGCTGGACCTGCGGGCAGGTCGGCTCGCCCGGCTGCTCGCCGGGTACGGCGCCCGCCCGGAGACCTGTGTCGCGGTCGTCCTGCCGCGCTCCGAGACGCTGGTCGTCACGCTGCTGGCCGTGCTGAGGACCGGCCCGGCGTACCTGCTGGTCGACCCCGGCCTGCCGGCCGAACGCGTCCGGTACCTCCTCGACGACGCCCGGCCGGTGCTCACGCTCACCGAGGACCACCCGGTCCTCGCCGCCGCCGGCTCGACGGGCGGCGCCGTCGCCCTAGACACGGCGGCGTGCCTGCCGGAACACCCGGCCTACGTGATCTACACCTCGGGCTCGACCGGACGACCCAAAGGCGTGGTGGTGCCCCACTCGGGCATCGTCAACCGGCTGCTGTGGATGCAGGACCGGCACCGGCTCGACGAGACCGATCGGGTGCTGCAGAAGACGCCCGCCGGCTTCGACGTCTCGGTGTGGGAGTTCTTCTGGCCGCTGATCACCGGTGCGACGCTGGTCGTGGCCAGACCCGGCGGTCATCGGGACCCCGCGTACCTGGCCGAGCTGAGCCGGGAACAGCGGATCACCACCGCGCACTTCGTGCCGTCGATGCTCGCCGCGTTCGTCGCCGACCCGGCCGCGGCGCGGCTGCCGTCGCTGCGCAGGTTGATCAGCAGCGGTGAGGCACTGCCGGTCGAGCTGGCCCGCCGGGCGCGCACGACGATCGGGGCCCCGCTGCGCAACCTCTACGGGCCGACCGAGGCGTCCGTCGACGTGAGCAGCTGGGAGTACCTCGACGAGCCCGGCGCCACCTCGGCGCCGATCGGGCGTCCGGTGTGGAACACCGCGCTGTACGTGCTCGACGCCGGGTTGCGGCCGGCCCCGGTCGGGGTGACGGGTGAGCTGTACATCGCGGGCGTCCAGCTGGCCCGGGGCTACCTGCACCGGCCGGGCCTGACCGCGGAGCGGTTCGTGGCGTGCCCCTTCGACGGGCCCGGCGAACGGATGTACGGCACCGGCGACCTGGCGATCTGGCGCGCCGACGGGCAGCTGGAGTACGTCGGCCGGGCCGACGACCAGGTCAAGATCCGCGGCTTCCGGGTCGAGCCCGCCGAGATCGAGGTGGCACTGGTCCGCGACGACGACGTCGCGCAGGCCGCCGTCGTACACCGCACGGACCGGTTCGGGGACACGCGGCTCTTCGCCTATGTCGTCCCCGTCCGGCGGCCGGACACCGATCAGGACACCCCGGGACGGCCCGATCCCGCGGCGCTGCGCGACTTCCTCCACGGCTGCCTGCCCGCCCACCTGGTCCCGGCGGCGTTCGTGATCATGGACGCGTTGCCCGTGACGCCGAACGGGAAGCTGGACCGCCGGGCCCTGCCGACGCCCGACCTCTCCGGCCGGGAGAGGGGTCCCGGGCCGCGCAACGCGCGGGAGGACGAGCTCTGCCGGATCTTCGCCGAGATTCTCGACGTGGCGGGGGTGGGCATCGACGACGGGTTCTTCGACCTCGGCGGCCACTCCCTGATGGCGACCCGGCTGATCTCGCGGGTACGCGCGACGTTCGGCGTCGACCTGGCTATTCGCGACGTCTTCAGCACGCCGACGGTGGCCGGCCTCGCACAGCTGCTCGACGAGTCCGGCGACACGCGGCGTCCGCCGGTCCGGCGGGTGCAGCGGCCGGAGCGCATGCCGTTGTCGCATGCGCAGCGCCGGCTGTGGTTCCTGAACCGGCTCGAAGGCCCGAGCACCGCCTACAACCTACCGATCGCCGTGCGGCTCACCGGTTCGCTGGACCACGCGGCGCTGGCCGCCGCGGTCGCCGACGTCGTCACGCGGCACGAGACGCTGCGCACGGTCTTCGCGGACGTCGACGGCGTCCCCCACCAGGTGATACTCGACCCGGGCACGGCACGGGTGGAGATCCAGGTGTCCGCGGTGGGCGCGGACGAGGCGGGCGCGCGGATCGCCGAGATCGCCGGGCAGGGTTTCGACCTCCAGGTGGACCTGCCGCTGCGCGTCCGGGTGCTCACGCTCTCCTCCACCGAGCACGTTCTGATACTGGTGCTGCACCACGTCGCGGGCGACGGCTGGTCACTGGTCCCGCTCACCCGCGACCTCAGCCAGGCGTACGCGCACCGCCGTGCCGGCCGGGCCCCGGAGTGGAGCGAGCTGGCCGTCCAGTACGCCGACTACACGCTGTGGCAACGGGACCTGCTGGGTCGCGAGGACGATCCGACCAGCCTCATCAGTGAGCAGGTCCGACACTGGCGGGAGGCCCTGCGCGGAATCCCGGACGAGCTGGTGCTCCCGGTCGACCGGCCGCGGTCGACGACGCCGAGCCACGCGGGCGGCAGCGGCGACTTCGGCTACGGCCCGGCGCTGCACGCCCGCATCAACCAGCTGGCCGTCACCTGCAACGCGACCGCGTTCATGGTCGTCCAGACGGCGTTGGCGGCGTTGCTGACCCGCCTCGGCGCCGGCACCGACATCCCGGTCGGCTCGCCCATCGCAGGCCGCACGGACGACGCGCTCGACGAGTTCGTCGGGTTCTTCGCCAACACGCTCGTACTGCGCACCGACACCAGTGGCGACCCCACGTTCCGCGAGGTCATCGAACGGGTCCGGGACGCCAACCTCGACGCCTACGCCCACCAGGACCTCCCGTTCGAGTACCTCGTCGAGGCCCTCAACCCCGGTCGTTCCGCGGCCCGGCATCCGCTGTTCCAGGTGATGGTGGCGTTCCAGGCCACCAGGGACACCGAGGTCCGGCTGCCCGGTCTCAAGGCCGAGGGATCGTCGGGTTGGCATGAGCTGTGCGCCCAGCTCTCCCGCGTGTCTGGCGGTGCCGCAGCCGAGGATTCCCCGCTCGGAGTCGAGGCGGCCCCGTTCGACCTGGCGGTGCACCTGGAGGCCAGGTACCTGCAGGACGGCCGGGAGAACGGCGCCCGCGGTAGCCTGGTCTACGCCACCGACCTGTTCGACCGGTCGACCGCGAAGGCGATCGTCGCCCGGTTCCTGCTGATGCTCGAGGCGATCACCGCCGATCCGGGGCAGCGGATCAGCCAGGTCGAGGTGCTCGATCCGACCGAACGCGCCCGGATCCTGCACGAATGGAACGGCGCATCCGCCGAGGTGCCCGCGACGACCCTGCCGCAGCTGTTCGCCGCGGTGGCGGACCGCGACGGCACCGCGCCCGCGGTCCGCGCGGATGGCGCGCGACTGAGCTACGCCGAAACTGCGGGCGTCGGCGAACCGGCGACGCCCGGCCGGTGCTGGTGCTGACGACCACGGCAGGCTCCGCCGTCCTGCCCCCCGGCGTGGACCGGATCGTGCTCGACGACCCGGCGACGGTGAACGCGCTCGCCCGGCTCGACGACACCGATCCGGGCGACGCGGACCGGGTGGCGCCGCTGCGCCCCGACGACGCGGCCTACGTGATCTACACGTCGGGATCGACCGGGCAGCCCAAGGGTGTCGTGGTCACGCACCGCTCGGTGGCGAACCTCGCGGCCTGGGCCCTGGACACCTTCTCCAGCGACGTGTTCACGGCCGCACTCGCGTCGACCTCGGCGACCTTCGACGTCTCGGTGTCCGACACGATCCTGCCGCTGCTGGCCGGCGGGTGCATCGAGGTGGTGCGGGACGTGCTCGCCCTCACCGAGCCGGACCGGCCCGAGGCGAGCCTGGTGTGCACGGCGCCGTCGGCGATGTCGGCGGCCCTCGCTCCGGGCGACGAACTGCGCCTGGGCACCGTCATCCTGGTGGGCGAGGCGGTCACCCCGCGTCTGGTGCGCGACCTGCGGGCCGCCGCCCCGGGCGTGCGGATCGCGAACCTCTACGGGCCGACCGAGGCCTGCGTCTACGCCACCGCGTGGTTCGACGACGGCAACCCCGCCGGGGTGGCCCCGATCGGCCGGGCGCTCACCAACTACCGGACCTACGTCCTGCAACCCGATCTCCGTCCGGCGCCGCCGGGGGTCGCAGGCGAGCTCTACCTGGCCGGAGCGGGCCTCGACCAGCTCGCCGGGTTCCTCGGCCCGGCGTTCCGGCCCGGCCACGACTCCTCCCGAGCTCTCGCCGCCGCGTGGGACCGCGCCGATCCGTGCACCCCCGACGCCGTCACAGCGTTCTTCCGCGCCAGCACCGACTACCTCCACAACCTCGTCATCTGGGAAGCCAGCGGCCACCGGCCCCGCTACCTCCACGCCGCCCTACCCGCCCTCCGCGCCGCGAACGTCGACACCGTCCTCGACATCGGCAGCGGCATCGGCAGCGACGCCATCTCCCTCACCCGGCTCGGCCACACCGTGACCACCTGCGACCACGACTCGCCATCGACCCGCTTCGCCCGCCACCGTCACGGCCACCACATTCGCCGGATCGACCCCGAACATCTCGGGGACGAACACGCCGCCGACGCGCTCTGGATCATCGACACCCTCGACCACCTCGCCGACCTCGACACCGTCCTCGGACCCGTCCTGGCCCAGGCCCGGACCGTGATCACCGAAAACCTGCACGAGAACCGCGCGCATGGACAGCAGCGCTTCCACCACCGACGCCCCTACCCCGACATCGCCCGCGTGTTCGGCCGCTACGACCTGTTCCCGACCACCCACGAAACGATCATGAGCTGGACCAGATCCACCGATCTGCACTAGACCGCTTGAAGCCGTTGCCCCAACGTGCGCGCATCGACCCGCGCGCCTGGCGGGCAATCACCAGATCGCGCGATAGAACGTCCGTTCGATACTCGCTACCGTTCGATTCCCCCAACCTCCTCCCAGACAGGACGTCCCTTGACCAGCACCGACGAGATCGAGACCAGGTACGCCGCGATGCTCGGCGAGGTCCGCGAGCGCGGACATGCCTGGCGCCCCGGGGTCAAGCAGGCCCTGCACGCGGTCCCCCGCGAGGCGTTCATCCCCGAGGCGACGATCGAGGAGGCACTCGACGCCCACACCGCCTACGTCACCAAGCGCGCCGCGGACGGCCGCTCGCTCAGCTCCGCCTCCGCGCCGACGATCGTCGCGCTGATGCTCGACCAACTCGATGTCCAGCTCGGGCACCGCGTCCTGGAGATCGGCGCTGGCACCGGCTACAACGCCGCGCTGCTCTCCCACCTTGTCGGCCGCAACGGCCACGTCGTCACCGTCGACATCGACCCCGACGCCACCACCCGCGCCCGCACCGCCCTGAACATCACCGGCCACACACGGGTCGAGGTGATCACCGGGGACGGCGCCGACGGCGCACCCGGCTGCGGCGAGTTCGACCGGATCGTCATCACCGCCGGCGCCTGGGACGTCCCCCCGGCGTGGACCGAGCAACTCGCCCCCGACGGGCGCCTCGTGCTCCCACTGCGCTGGCGCGGCCAGACCCGCGCGGTCGTCTCCACCCACCACCCCGACCGGCAACTCCTGCGCTCGGACTCGATGGAGCTGTGCGGGTTCATCCCCATGACCAGCCCCGACGGGGAACTCGAGCACCCGCTCGACGACTACGCCACCACCCTGCATTACGACCGCGACCAGGAGGACATCGCCCCCACCGGGCTGCACAACATTCTCGAGCAGTCCGGTCTCGAGGTGTGGTCCGGCATCACCATCGGTCACATGGAACCGGTCGATGGGGTGTGGATGCGCCTGTCGGCCGATCCGGGCGCGGCCTGGATCAAGACCGACGCGAAACTGCTCGACGCCACCGGACGACCCCACCGCTTCCGGCCCCAGCGCACCAGCTGCCTCATCAAGGGCGACTCGCTGGCCCTGTTCCGGTTCCGGTCCCTGCCCGACACCGAACGCACCGAGGACGTCGCGGGCGAACTCGGTGTCCTCGGCTTCGGCCCTGCCGGGCCGAAACTCGTCGATCGCGTCCTCGCCGCGATCCACACCTGGGACACCGACCGCACCCACCAGCCGGAGTTCACCCTGCACCCCGCCGACACCCCCGACCACGAGCTCCCCGACGGCACCGTGATCGACAAGATCCACCGCCGACTCGTACTTCGCTACCCGAACTAGTGACCGGCGACGCCATTATCAGCACCGGCACGGACGGCCAACGCGCGCCGATCCCCGGCCCGACCGGACACCCCGACACCTGCCTGATCCTGCTGCGCGGCAACTCCGGTTCGGGCAAGTCCACGATCGCCCGCGCCGTCCGCGACCGCTACAGCCGGGGCCTGGCCCTCGTCGAACAGGACTACCTACGACGCATCGTGCTCTGAGAGCGCGACACCGCCGACGGCAACGCCGCCGCCCTGATCGCCCACACCATCACCTTCGCCCTCGACATCGGCTACCACGTCCTGTGCGAAGGCATCCTGAACCGCTCCCGCTACGGCCTCATGCTCGACAACCTCCGCCGCGCCCACCGCGGCCCGACGCTGGCCTTCTACCTCGACATACCCCTCGCCGAGACCCTGCACCGTCACGCCCAACGCCCGCAGGCCACCCAGTTCAGCGCCGACGACATGCGCGGCTGGTACCGCCAACACGACGTACTCGGATTCCCCGATGAACACGTCATCGGCCCACGATCGACACACGACGACACCGTCAACCTGATCTTCAGCCGCCTCCCGCCCGCCGTACACCGCCGCATCCAGGCCGTTGGCCGGTCGCAACCCGCGCCGCCGCAACCGACGGAGTAGGGCTGCAGCGCGCCCGGCACAGGAGCGCCAGCCGGGCTGGCGCGCGATGTTGCCGAATCCCCCACGAAACCGGGAGGTGTCCACGATGATCGACCGAACGCTCTGGCCGGGCGACCCCCAGCTCTGGGTTCACGGGCCGCCCGTGTCTTCGCACCCCCGAAGGCATACGCCGCCCGCTCTTTACCCCGCCAGCCTGCGGCGGGCCACCGTCCGCACAGCCCCACCCGAAAGGTGCCGTTCATGGCCACGGCCGACCCGATGTTCCCCCCGACTTCCCTGCTGCCTCAGAGCGATCCAGGCGGCGTCCGCGTGCTCCCACCGAACCAGCCGGGCCCGTTTCGCCCGTTCGTGGCGACGCTGGGAGTGGCGCATCAGATCAGCGGCAAGCAGCACGACACCAGCGCGACGAAGTCGTCGTACCGGACCAACAGTGAGACCGTCAACGACGGAACCCGGTCCACCGACTCCGTGACCGACACCGACGTCGATGACTGATCCGGACGGGCCGGTGCTCGTGCTCAGCGCCCCCGAGGACGCCGCCGCGGATCTGGTCGAGGCTCGGCTCAAGGCCCGGGAAGTTCCGGTGGTGCGTCTCGACACCGGTGACTTCCCAACACAGATGCGGCTCGACGCCCGCAACCACGACGGGCGGTGGACCGGGACTCTGAGCACCGCGTCCACGTCGGTCGAGCTCGACCAGGTGCGCTCGGTCTACTACCGACGCCCGACACGATTCCGGCTCCCACCCGGCCTCGCCGGCGGTGACACGGCATTCGCGCTCACCGAGGCGAAGCTCGGAGTGGGTGGGGTACTCGCCTCGCTACCCGTCACCTGGGTCAACCATCCAGCCCGAATGGCGCACGCGGAGTACAAGCCGCTACAGCTCGCCGTCGCCGAGCAGCTCGGGCTGGCCGTGCCCCGCACGCTGGTCACCAACGACGTCGACGCCGCCCGCGCCTTCGCGACCGCCGTCGGTGCACCGATCGTCTGCAAGACCTTCTCCTCGCTGCTGCTCGACGACGGCGACGGCACCGTCACCTCCGTCTTCACCACCACCGTCGACCCGACCGAGATCGACCGCGACCAGCTCGCCGCCACCGCACACCTGTTTCAGGAACGCGTGCCGAAGGCACACGATGCGCGCGTGACCATGGTCGGCGACACCGCCTTCGCCGTCGCCGTGCACACCGACACCGACGCCGGGCGCGAGGATTGGCGAGCCGACTACCGCAACCTCCGCTACCAGCCGATCACCGCCCCCGACGAGGTCCGGCTCGCCATGTCGGCCTACCTCGATCACTTCGGTCTGCGCTACGGAGCGTTCGACTTCGTCGTCGAGCCCAGCGGCACCTGGCGGTTCCTGGAGTGCAACCCCAACGGGCAGTGGCTCTGGCTCGAAGACGAAGCCGACCAGCCGATCGCGGCCGCGCTCGCCGCGGTGCTCGCGGGAACGGAATCGCGATGACCTGGCAGAAACAGGCCCACCAACTGGCGGCCGATCTCACCGAACAGGGTGTGCTCGACCCCGGTTGGCGAGCAGCGTTCGAGAACATCCCCCGCCACCTGTTCGTACCGACGGTGTTCACCCACGACGGGATCCCGCGGGCCGATGCAACAGCGGCCGTCTACCGCGACGAATCCCTGACCACCCAGGTCGCCCACGTTCCCGGCACCGGGCAGGTCGTACCGACCAGCTCCTCGACCCGCCCAAGCCTGATGGCACGAATGTTGGGCATGCTCGACGCCACGCCCGGCCACACCGTGCTGGAGATCGGGACCGGCACCGGGTACAACGCGGCCCTCTTGTGTCACCGACTCGGCAGCACCGCCGTGACCAGTGTCGACATCGACCCGACACTGGTCGAAACGGCCCGCGAGAGGCTGTCCTCGCTCGGCTTGACCCCAGTGCTGGTGGCCGGAGACGGAGCGGAAGGCGTCGCCGACCGAGCGCCTTTCGACCGCATCATCGCCACCTGCGCCGTGTCCACCGTTCCCGCACCGTGGGTCGCCCAGCTCGGCGAGAACGGACGCCTCGTTGCCGACATCCGCACCGCCACCTTCAGCGCGCTGCTCACCGCCCGCCGCATCAACACTGGCGACCTCGTAGGAAACTTCCATGCAGTCCCCGGCCACTTCATGTGGCTACGCCCGCACGTCGACGACCCGTTCCGCTCACCCGGCGAAGGCCTCGCCTCGTTCGACCGAACCGCGATCCGGCGAGCGCCCGATATCGATCCCGGGCTGCTCGACGATCCCGACTTCGGCTTCCAGCTCGCCCTTCGCGTCCCCGAAATCGCCCAGGCGCTGGGCCTTCCGGACCGCGGAACCCGAGTCCTACGCACCGAGGACGGATCCTGGGTTGAGATCAGCAGCGATGGCACAGCCCAGCAGAACGGATCACGATCGATCGGAGACGAGATCGTCGCCGCCCGCAACGCCTGGTCAGCGCGCAACCGCCCAAGCCGGACCCGATACGGGGTCACCGTGACCTCGACCGGAACGACGACCATATGGCTCGACTCAGCAGACACCCCCGGCGAACTCCTGTGAGCCGGACCGTCTCGGCAGATCTGGAGACATCTCCGCCACCCGCACTCCGACAGCCCTGCGTGCCACGGGCGTCAACACCGTTCTCGCCATCGTCAGCCGCCAAGTCGCCTGCGCTCTCACCCCAGCTCGGCCGCTTCCTGACAGAGATCCGTTAGCGCCTACAGCTTCTCGGGCGCCTCGATGCCGAGCAGGTCGAGCCCGAGGACCAGGGCCCGCGAGGTGAGCGTGGCCAGGGCCAGCCGCGACGCCCGGTCCTCACCGGTCGTGGTGTCGGCCAGGATCGGGCAGTTCTCGTAGAAGCCGGAGAACGCCGTGGCCAGCTCGTAGAGGTACACGCACAGCGTGTGCGGGGCGTGCCCCCGGTCGGTCGCCGCGACGGCGGCCGGCAGCCGGAGCAACGCGATCGCCAGCGCGCGCTCGGCCGGCTCCCCCACCGTGATCGTGGAACCGGCCCGGGCCCCAGCGGCGTCGGCGCGGCGCAGGATCGACCGGATCCGGGCGTTGGCGTACTGCAGGTAGACCGAGGTGTTGCCCTCCATCGCCAGCATCCGGTCCCACGCGAACACGTAGTCCTTGTCGCGCGCGCTGGACAGGTCGGCGTACTTCACCGCGCCGATCCCGACCGCCCGCGCCACACCGGCCCGGTCGGCCTCGTCGAGCTCGCTGCGCTCGGCGATCACCGCCGCCGCCCGCTCCACGGCCTCGTCGAGCAGCTCGATCAACCGCACCGAGTCCCCGGACCGCGTCCGCAACATCCGCCCGTCGGCACCCAGCACCGACCCGAACGACACGTGCACGGCCCGATGCTTGTCGTCGAGCCACCCGGCGTCGGTGGATGTCGCGAACACCATCGCCAGGTGCTGGCGCTGCGGCGCACCGATCACGTAGAGCAGGTCGGCCGCGTCCCGGTCCCGGGTCCAGTACCGGGTCGCGGCGAGGTCGGTCGTGCCGTAGGTGTAGCCGCCGTCGGACTTGCGCACGATGATCGGCGCCGGCTCGCCCTCACGACCGGTGAACCCGTCCGGGAACGTGCACAGCGCCCCGTCGCTCTCCCGCACCAGCCCGGCGCGTTCCAGCTCGGCGATCGTGTCGGCCAGGAACGGGTTGTAGAAGCTCTCCCCGTAGGAGTCCGCGGCCGTCAGCTTCACCCCCAGCGCCTGGTAGACCATCTCGAAGTGCCGCTGGGACTCCGCGACCAGCATCCGCCACAACGCCAGCGTCGGCTCGTCCCCGCCTTGGAGCGCCACGACCCGGCGCCGCGCCCGCTCCGCGAACTCGGCGTCGGCATCGAACTTCTTGCGCGCCTTCTGGTAGAAGCCGTTCAGATCGGAGATCGAGTGCGCATCCTCGTCACCCGCGGTCCAGCCCTCGTCCACGAGGTGCTCGATCAGCATCCCGAACGGCGTGCCCCAGTCGCCGAGGTGGTTGCGCCGGATCACCTCGTGGCCGAGGAACTCCCGCAGCCGCACGATCGCGTCCCCGATGATCGTCGCGCGCAGGTGACCGACGTGCATCTCCTTGGCCACGTTCGGGCCGCTGTAGTCGACCACGACCCGCTCTGGCGCCGCGGCGACCGGGACGCCGAGCCGGTCGTCGGTGGTCAGACCGGTCAGCTGGGTGCCCAGCCACTCGGCACGCAGGCGCAGGTTGACGAACCCCGGCCCGCCGACGGTCGGTGGTTCGACCACTCCGGCGGGGTCGATCGCCACGGCGATGGCCTCACCGATCTCGCGCGACGGGCGGCCGAGCCGCCTGGCCAGGCTCATCGCCGCGTTGCACTGGTAGTCTCTGCCACGCTCCGGGTTCGACGGGCGCACCAGCGCCTGGTCCGGGGTGATCTCGACGTCAAGGGCGGCACGCACCGCGTCCGCGACCATCTGCTCGAGGTGCTCCCCGACGTCTCCCACCAGCACTGCCGTCTCCCTTGCCTGCCACTTCGGCCGGACCGACATGTGGTCCAACTGCCGTTGACAGTGTCCCACGCGTGCACGAACGCCATCGCAACCGTGGGGTCGGCGTGACGCACCAGCTGGGGGTGCTCACGCCGGAGGTCGGGGTTCTGAGCGAGACGTTCGTCGAGTGGGACTGCAACCAGCTCCTGCCCGACCGGACCGCGGTCGTCGCCGATCCCCCGCCGCTCGGGGAGACGGTGCTCGGAGAACCCGCATGGAAGATCGCCGGGCCCCTCCTCGAAGTCTCACCGGCAGCCGGGGACCCACCGCCGACGCCCGAGGCCCACGACGCCGTCGAACGCTTCCTCCGCGACCACGAGGTGCAGGTACTGCTCGTGCAGTACCTCGACCTCGCCGACCGCTGATTCGACCTGCTCGAACGGCTCCAGATCCCGGTCTGGGTCCGCGGGCATGGCGCCGACCTGTCCGCACGCCTGCACCCGCGCTACGCCCGCCTGGCCGGGCTGGCGGGGGTCATCGTCCCGACGCGCGCGGCCGCCGCACGGCTGGTCCTCGACCTGCTTCCCGCCCACAGTGTGCATGTCAGCCCCAACCATGTCGACGTGCCCTGCCGGCCGCCGGGGTGGCGCGGCGGAGCGGATGTGCGGTGCCTGGCGGTCGGCCGGCTCGTCGAGAAGAAGGGCCACGCCTGCCTGCTTCACGCCTTCGGACAAGCCCGCCGGCACCAGCCCGGCATGACCCTCGACATCGTCGGCGACGGGCCGCTGCGGCACGACCTCGCCGACCTGGTGTGCGCGCTGGACCTGGTGGACTCCGTCCGGCTGCTGGTCGCCCGCCCGGCCGGGGAGGTCCTCACCCGCACCGCGCGGGCCGACGTCGTCGTGCACCCGTCGGTGACGGGCCCGGACGGCGACTGCGAGGGCCAGCCCCTCGCTGTGCTCCAGGCGATGGCCGCCGCGCGGCCGTGCGTCGTGACCCACCACGCCGGGATCACCGAGACGATCGCCGACGGCGGGAGCGCGATGGTCGTGCGCGAGCACGACGTCGACCAGCTGGCCGCGGTTCTGCTCACGCTCGCCGAGCAGCCCGCACTCCGGGCCCGGCTCGGCCACGCCGCCTGGCATGCAGCCGTCACCCGGCACTCCCACCAGGCCGTGCGTCCCCGGCTGCTGTATCTGCTCGGACTGGAGGACCACCCGTGAAGCCCGTCGCGCTGTTCCTCGTCAAGAACGGCATCGGCTATGGCCACATCCGCCGGGCTCTCCTCGTCGCCGGCGACCTCGCCCGCCGCGGCGAGCTGCGCCCGGTCATAGTCAGCCAGACCCGCACCCTCGACCTGCTCCGGACCTCGACCGTCCCCGTGCTCAACCTGCCGCTGCTGCACCGGGTGCCCTCCGCCGTAGGCGAGGATGCCTACCTCGACGTCCTCGAACGGGTCGTCGAGCGGCTCGGACCCACCGTCGCCGTCGAGGACACCTACCCCGACCAGCGGTACGGGTCGCTCGCCGCGCTGCGCGGGTCCCGCGGGTGCTGCTGCTGCGCCGCCTCGACGGCGACTCGTTCGACACCCTGCGCTCGCGCGGCGCCTTTGCGCCCTACGACCGGATCCTCCTCGCCCAGGACGCCGAGGACCTCGACGTCGAGGGACACAGCGGGGAGTCCCTGCTGGCCCTGCGCCGCAGCGACCGGGTGCTACCCGTCGGCAACGTCCACCGGGTCCCGACCCCCGAGCAGATCGACGCCGCGAGGCGCAGCCACAGCCGCCACCTCGTGGTCGTCAACGGCGGCGCGGGCGGCGACCAGCTCCACAACGGCTACGGCCACCGGCTCCTCTCCGCCGTCCACCGCACGGCGGCCGGCCTGCACGATGCCGGGCACCCCGCCCGGTTCGTCGCCGTCACCGGCCCCTACTACGCCGGGCCGTCCCTGCCCGCGCTGCCGAACCTGACCGTCCACCGGTTCACCGCCGCACTGCCCGCGCTCCTGGCCGCCGCCGACGTAGCCGTCATCAAGCCCGGCAACAACGCCCTCGCCGAGGCCCTGCACGGCTCGGCGCATCTCGTCCTGGTCCCTGACGCCTCGTTCCTGGAGGGCACGGCCGGCAACGCCCGGCGCGTCGTCGAGCGCTACGGGGGCACCGTCGTCGACGCCTGCGGCATCGACGGCGCCGTCCGGGCCGCGCTGGCCCGCACAGCACCGCGCACGGATCGCCCACCGCACCCCGCGCACGCCCTGTGGGACGCCATCACCGCCATCGCCAAGACACAGCCACACGTACGCCCCCGCGAGGTCTGCCTCCTCGTCCGCACCGGCAACGCGACCGTGCACCTCCCCTCCTGGGCAACGGCGATCCACCCGCTCACGCCCGCCGGCCCATCGAGCCCGATCTCTCTCGTCGAGGCCCCACCCGCCGGGCTCGCCCCGCAGGACGTCGTCGACGGCGGGACCGAGCTGCTCGTGACGACCGGCCCGTTACCACCGCCAGTCGCGCGGCCGCTGCGAGGCATTCCGTCACGTCGCGTCACGCGACATGCGGGCGTGCAGCGACGCGGACGGTCAGGTCGGCGTCGAGGGCGCCCGCCACCCGCGCCAGCACCGCCAGCGTCGGCACCGTTCCCCCCGCCTCGAACCGGGCCACCGCCGACTGCGTCATTCCCGCCGCCGACGCCAGTTCGGCCTGGCTCCACCTCCGCGTCTGCCGCAATTCGCGCACGGCCGCGCCCAGTTCGAAGGCCAGCCGAGCAGCCTCGTACGCCTCCGCCGCCCCCGGCTCCGCCATCCGCCGGTCCCGCAGCCCGGACCACGGCTCCCGCTCGGCTCCCGTAACCTCAGCCATCGCTGTCCTCCACCGTGTGCTCCTCCGCCATACACCGTGCCATCGCGCGACGAGCCCGCTCCACCTCGCCGGTCTCCCGCATCCGCGACTTCGCGAACACCGTCAACAACACGATCCGCCGGCCCGACGCGATCCAGTACGTCACCCGCACCGAGCGCCCCTCCAGATGGAAGCGCAACTCCCGCAGCTTGCCGTCGAGCTGCCGTGTGTACGGCTCACCCAGCAACGGAACACGCTCGCCGACCAGATCGACGTAGAACGCCGCCGTCGCGAACTGTGCCGTCGGCAACGACTCAAACCAGTCCCGCACCTCAGGTTCCAGTTCGACGGTACCCCACGGCATAGCGTCGATGCTATCGACTAGCGGTGGACCTTTGTGATGCGCCCCGGGCTCAGCCTGGCCGCGCTAGCGACGAACACGATCTTCACGACATCGCGGAAGGCCTGCTTGGGAAGCGCGGCCAGGCGCTCATGACTCTCCTTGCCGTGGCGCCCAGTCGACGTCGTGCTCCTTCTCCGGCCCTGGGCAGCACCTCGCCGACATGCAGTGGACCCTCGTGACCTGGTCGCCGTTCAGCAGGTAGGAAGCGCTCGCGGTGACCCATCGGTACTCGTCACCGGGGGGCCGATGGTCAGGCACATGCAGCTCACGACCGACGAGGACCGTCCAGAAGACCGACATCCCATGATCGCGAAGGCGCGCGGCGAGATCCCGTCGCATCAGAAGCGCTGCTGGCCCACCACGCGCGACGGATGGATCATGAACGGCAAGCTCGCCGGACCCGCTCCACGTGAAGTCGCAGCCCTTCGACAGACCCAGGGCGTCGGCCAAGAGACGTGTAGGAACGTAGCCCGTGGTCTCCTCCTCGGCCGATGCGTCACGCTTGGTGCCGGTACCGCTATACCACAACGCGCATTGGCGAAGGTCGGCCGACAGAGACCCTCGGCGCGCGGTCGGCCACCAGTCGACAGCACCATCGGCAGCCTCCCAGGCCGGACCGACCGGGTGTGCTCCGAGCAGCAGGTTGTGCGGCTCGGTGATGTCCGGCATCCAGCGCCCGAACCAGTCCTTGCCCTGCGCCCACTCAGCCAGCTCGTCGACCTGGGTTGCGGGCACGAGGTAGGCGTGCAGCTGCATCCAGGTCACGAGCCGCGGAACCCGCTGCGCGACGACCTCGACCGGCAGCGGCTGCTCCCAGGTGTGGTTGCCGACGAGGGTGAGCCAGCTCGCCCCGTCGGGGTCGGTGACCGCGAGCAGATCCAGGGGATCCGGAACGCCGGTCATGTCGCTCGGGTACGCGTCGATGACGGTAGACGGGAAGCTGGCGGCGACGGGCGCGAACCACGGGAGCTGCTCCTGCCGGGGCGCATGGCGCGGCTTCCGCGCGAGGACGGTGGGGTCGATGTCCCGCCAGACGACGTTCTCGGCGTGCTCGTACGGCCGCGGCTCGTCGTCGCCCCACCTCGCCCGGACGAGGTAGTGGTCGACGAGCCGGCCCAGCACCTCGTAGAAGGCGATCCACTGGTACTTCTTGCCGACCCGTTCGACGACGCCATCGTGGCCGGCATGACGCCCCTTGTCCAGGTTCTTGAAGCGTTCCGGAGTCCAGCCCAGATCGAGGACACGGTCGAACACGGCTCGCTCCACATCGTGGGCCAAAGCGCGCTCGTCACCCGTGACGATGTGCTCCAGGGCGGGCGTCAGGATGTATCGGCCGAAGTCGCCCATGCCCGTCAGCGAGTACCAGATCGAGCCGTAGGCGTAGTCCGGCTCGCCGGCCATCGCCTCGATCTCCTCCGCCGATCGCGCGGGGATCGGCCAGGCGCCAGGCGCCGGAGAGGGGAGCGACCCCGCCCAGCCCTGTGCTCGTGCAACCTCCACCACGCGGCGGACGTAATCGCGGATGAGCAGATGGTCCGGCCACGCGTCGGCGAGCAGCGCACTCACGCCACTGGCAATGCTGCAGATGGCCCCCACGTCGTCTGTCCGCAGGACGGCTCCGCACGCCGCGCCGGCCAGCCGTTCAGTGACGTAGGGATCGTTGACCCCGCTGAAGCGGGCCAGTCCCGTGGCGAAACCGGCGGGCGCGCGTTCGGCCACGCTGGCGAGGGCCTTCGTCGCGCGGTCCCTGACCCTCCGATCGGTGGTGGTCAAGAACCACCCGAGGCAGGTGGTGGCCAGCGCCGCCACGTCATCCGTGAGCGGCCGCCGGCGGTCGAGGTCAACAGGCCAGGCCCAGTCGACCAGGCGCCGCAGCAATGATTCGTCGTCATCGAGGGATCCGACCAGGTGCTGGGACCACGTCGCGTCCCGTTCGGGCAGGTCCAGGGCCTTCAGATGATCGTGCAGCCACTCCGCGTTGAGCGGATGGCCCGGGATGCAGGCGACCCGCACCAGCCGGTCCCAGATCTCCCCCCTCGCGCCCGGACGCTCGCGTGCCAGGAGATGCTCTACTGCGGCGACCGCTCGCGGCGTGATGCTCTCCGCGCCGCGGAGGAGCAGGCTTTCCAGGAACGCGTCGACGACGTCCCGCGGGACCCTTCCTTCGTCGTCCGCGACGAGGGAAGGGAACTCGGTGCCGTGCTGCTCGGGCACGACGACCGCGAGTGCACCGAGCAGCCCGCGCTCCGACCAGCGGCGATCGCCGAGGTCCTCGAACCAGGTCCGCACCGCGTCGAGTCCGGTCTCGACCAGCCGGGTTGCGCGAACCAGGTCTCCCAGGCGCTGATAGCCGAACGCGACGCGGTCGGTTCCCACGTCGGTGAGCACTCCCTCGGCGATCAGCCCGCGCAGCAGCGATCGGGACCAGCCCTGTCCGCCGGGCACGATCGACTTGGTCAGTTGTCGCACGTCGGCGCGGTCGTACGGGCCGCGCCCGAGCGATGCCAGCTCGCGTACGACCGCTGCGACGGGATCGGACGCCGGGTCGTAGTCGCAGCGGGACGGGGTGGAGAGTCGGCGATTGACCGCTTGGAGGAACGCCTCGCTGACCGTCGTGATGCCCGCCGACCCGAACCGGAAGCGGGCCTCGCCCGAGGTGCTGAGGGCCTCGCAGGTCAGCTTGAGGAACAGCGGGTTGCTGAACTCGGGGCTCAGGATCGGGAAGGTCGGCGGCTCGAGGCCATACTCGTCGGCATACCGGGTGATCGCCTGGTACGTGACCTCGGCGAACCCCGGATGATCGACCGTCGGGCGGTCGTCGTCGCCGAGGACGACGTCGACGAACTCTGTCCGGCACGACACCGCCACGGCGATGTTCTCGTAGCGGTCCGCGACCGCGAACAGCCCTCGGAGATCGTCGGGCCAGCGTTCGGGCCGGTCGCTCTCGTTGAGTGCGTCGATCATCACCAGGCCGAGGTGTCCGGACGCCTCCGCCGCTGCCGCAAAGCAGGCGATCGCCGCCTCGGCCGGGCCGTCGAGCTGGATGATCTCGGCGAACTGCGAGAGCAGGTTCCTCGCGTCGAAGTCCTGGCCGAGCAGCAGCAGGGTCGGCCGGCCCTCGTCGAGTCGTCGCGACGCCACATCGCAGAACAGGTGGGTCTTGCCCGTTCCCCCGCGACCGGTGATCACCAGGCGCTTCGAGCTCGCGGCTTGCGCCTGGGAACCCTCGGCGAGATCCCACGCCTCCCACAGCGCGCTCCGCGCCCGGGCACAGTCGGAGGACAGCGTGGCAGCGTCGCCGACGTAGTACCGACCCTCGGTCAAACAATGCTGACGAAGGAGGTCGTCGACTTTCGCGACCGACGCGAGAGCGTCGGACAGACCCCGGTCGACGGCGGGAAGGTCGCCGCTCGATCCCAAGGCGGTGATCATGGTTTCCAGGGATGTGTCGGCCGAGTTCAACGCCTCAGCGCACCGTGCCAACGCGGAGTCGAAGACCGCCTCGTCGCTCGGCGAGCGCCACCCCCACCGCCGTGCCTCCCGCAGTTCGGCGAGCGCGGCACGCCAGCGATCGACATGAGGGGCTGACCGGCCGACGGCGTGCAGTGCCTGCACAGTGTGGACCTCGACGTGGAGCTCCGGCGAGTATCGGCGCCCGGCCTTCGTGACGGCCTCCTCGAGTCGGCGACGCTGCCACTGGTCGGTGAGGACGTCGGTGCCGAACCAGTACCGCGCGCGGCCCTCGTTCTGCGGCAGCGTCAGGGCAGAGACCAGCTCGTGCGCGCCGAGCAGGACGAACTCGACCTGCATGCCGGGCTGCGCGGCGAGCGCCCTCCACTCGACGACCTTCCTGTCCCAGCGGGTCTGCGCCGAGGACCGGGTCTCGGTGTCGCCGGCGGGCAGGTCGATCGGCAACGTCACGTAGTAGCGCGTGAGGGCGGGTTCGCTCTCCAAGACCCGCCTGACCGACGAGTCGACCTGCCCTGCTGCCGACGGATCGAAGGCGAACAGGTACTTCGCCTGCCAAGCCCACACCTCGCCGTTCGGCAGGACGCCCCGACCCTCCCGCCCGCCGTCCGGGTTGCCGAACCGCTGGAACCGCGTGCCGACCGGCCACTCGACCGCGCCATGGCGGATGAGGGTTGAGGACAGCTCCTCGAAAGCGTTCGACCTGCTCGCCGGCCGCCCGTAGGGGCGGATCCGTTCCCAGTCGATGTCCGCGCCATGCACGTTGCGATCCTGTCACCCGCGTGTGAAGCACCTCGCCTGCCACACGTCCGATCACGATGCGATGAACTCGATCTTGATGTGGGCGCAGGATGACGTGAACGCATCTACGCGTGCCAGCGCTACTCCGGCAGGTCGAGAACTACGACCGATACCCGTCGCGCCTGACCTTGGCATGAACAGCCGTCACAGCGAAGGGCATGCCGCTGACCCGCACAATCGGGTTCGCACAATGCCAAGTTGGGTGCACCGCACGCAGGTTCGACTCCCGCCGGGGCGGCGGCTGCTCCAGCACCAACGCCGAGTGAGCATGACGGCCGCCGCCACCGGCGAACCACCATGGCCACGCGATCGGACACCGCCCGCTACATCGACAACAGCACCGGCCCAGACGCGATGTCCGGCACGCACGCGCCGGCCCGACCCCCGCACACGGCGCCGGCCACCCCAACAATCGGCACAGGCCATTCCAGAGACGGACGGCTGCACCCGGAACGTGGTGGACGGGAACCGAATCGAACACGCAGACCCTTGATGTCCGACCGAGCTGATCGTCGACTGACGCTGGGTCGTTGGGCCATCCTGTGCCAAATGCGCCGAACGGTCGCCAACCGTCGCCGACGGGCCCTCAAGTCTGGAGCACGGCGTGACCCCACTTCGTCCGCCCCGACGCCATGCTCCAGCTGTGCTCCAGAACCGCGTTCGCGGACGTGTTCGGTGACCCCGGGCAAGATCATTTGAAGATCGACACCAAGACGCCGTATACAGCAGTTCCCGCAGGTCAGAATGCGAAACGGGCGGTTCCCCCGTCGAGAGAACCGCCCGTTTGTGCCGTCGGGACGACAGGATTCGAACCTGCGACCCCTTGACCCCCAGCGTGGCCCGGAGAGTGCTCTGAGCTGCGGAAACTAGCGACTTGCTGGTCGCAATGGCGCAGTTGGTCGCACGTCACGACGGTTCAGCACGGTCCAGCGCACATCCATGCTCCAAGTTCGCTCCAGACCCGAGAGTCAATCCTGGGTTCCGCAGCTGACTTGTGCGCTGGACACGGAAACTGGCGCCTGACCTGCAGATACGCGAGAGTGCCACCGAACAGGCGTGTGTCCAGGCGATGCCATTTGCCCAGGTCAGCGACTCGCCAACGACGTGGTGCTGAGCGTGAGCCGCCAGCAGTTGGGCTACGAGAGCAACCCGGGAAGGCTATGCCTGTCGGGCCGCTCGCGGGCGGATTTGGACACCGACACGCCGTAGTCATCGGCCGCGGTTCAGCGGCCATCTTCATGTTCCCGCAGGTGATGGGCCCCATGAAGCGTGCGGTGCCAAGTCTGGCGCAGTCGAGAGGTGCCTCCACGCGTGTTCGCGGCTTCTTACCGTTCGACCTGGTCAGCCGTTCGAGCACGACTCGAACGTGTGTCCAGGGGTTTCGCGAGCTTTGAGGTACCCGCACGCCTCTGATCTGCGGATATGCCGATTCACGTGTCCAGAATCGCCGCCCGGCTACGGAACGCGGGTCAATGCCAGCTCCACTATGACGACCAGACCAGCGATGAGCATGCCGCCGAGGCCGGTCGTCGGCTCATCGTGTCGGCCGCACCGACAGCCTCCACCGCCACTCATGCGGACTCCCGCATGACCCGGCGAGCGATCTCCTCCACCTGGTACTCCGTCAGGACGGGCACAGTCCCACCGCCCAGCCCCGCACGGAGCAAACGCCGGACCAAGGCTGACGGCGAGATCTGCTCCTGCGCCGCGCGCCGCCTCAACGCGCCGTCGAGGTCACGATCGATACGCAGCGACAACGCCACCTCCAGCGCAGCCGCGTTCCCCGCCGCCTCCACCTCCGCAGCCTCGGCCTCCTCCTCCGAGTACTCCTCCCGAACCGCGCGGACCTGGGCGGCAAGATCGGCGTCACCCCGCCGACCCGACCTCCGAGACGTCCCATTGTGATCAACCATCCTCATCCCTGCCCCTCGTAGTCCCTCAGATCCGCACCACTGCTCTTCCACGCTGTGACTCCGGCATGGACTCCGCCTGTCGCGATGACCGTGACCACGAAACCCGCACTCCGCGAGAAGCCGACGATCCGTACCGCGCCCGTCCTGCTCTTCGGGTCGGGATCGTGCACGATCCGCCGCGGATCAGACGCCGCCTCCAACGTCCAGTCTGGATCGATGTTCGTCGCGCCCGGGTAGCGATCACTGCGACGCCGGATGTAGTCGGCGTCCTCATCCCGCCACCACAGATCTTCCACCACGCCCCACATCGTCGCACAACGCCATACAGGCGGGCGGCTTGACTGAAGATCCCGACCTCATGGCACGGCGACAAGTGCGGAGTCGTCGACCTGCGACGTCGGTGCTCGTGGTCGCAGCGTGGTCGCAACCCAACAGACTCCGATTCGAGCCGGCCATCACGGCCCGGCAGGACGGAGAGATCCACGATGAGCAGGAACCCGAACCGGGGACGTGTCTACCGCCGCTGCGGCTGCCGCGACGCCACCGGCCGCCAACTCGGCGCCGGCTGCCCCGCCCTCGCACAACGCCGTCACGGACGGTGGGCCTTCGCCGTGGATCTCCCCAGCCTGGACCGGCGGCGCAAGACCCTGCGCCGCGGCGGGTTCCTCACCCAGACCGCCGCCCGCAACGCCCTGGACCGGGTCCTGGCCTGCGAACGCGCCGGCGTCCACAGCGACGACCGCCAGACCCTCGCCGACTACCTCGCCGCCTGGATCGAGCACAAGTACATCTCGCTCAAACCGACGACCATGGCCCGCCTGCGTTCCGCGTAATTCAGGTGGGCTAGAGGTCGTGATCTTGGGTTTGACCTGGGGAAACGCGTCGAGACGCCTTGGTGGGGCGTGTCTCTAGTGTCGGGTGATGCTGTTTCCTTACGCTAGCTTGATGCATCATGGCGTTGGCTGGGTGGATGGATGTCACGTCGGGTCAACGCGGTGAACTGCGGGCGCTGGTGAACAGTTCGGAGGTCGCTGCGTCGGTGGCGACCCGGGCGCGGATCGTGTTGTGGTGGGCCGAAGGCAGGGCGAAGGTGGAGATCGCGGCGCTGGCCGGGGTGTCTCGTCCGACGGTGGATCTGTGGTTGTCGCGTTTCGACGTCGAGGGTGTCGCCGGGTTGTTGGGCCGGCGGCGCGGAGGTCCGCGAGAGCAGATGTCGGGGGAGATCCGGGGCCGCATCTTGGCGTTGACGCGGACCAGTCCACCGACGGAGACGGGTTTGTCGCATTGGTCGAGCCGGGTGATGGCAAGGTTCATCGAACGCACCACAGGCACGTACGTCTCCCATCATTATGTGGCTGCGTTGTGGCGGGAGACAGGGTTGCG
>Ga0209591_10001247_pt1 | contig 32113 bp, 17 predicted proteins | sample MAT01_FD_187207 | JGI IMG/M metagenome (GOLD analysis project Ga0209591, IMG submission 187207) | Freshwater microbial communities from Lake Fryxell liftoff mats and glacier meltwater in Antarctica - MAT-01 (SPAdes) (version 2) | ecosystem: Environmental > Aquatic > Freshwater > Ice > Liftoff... | reverse complement strand
TCGCCGCGCATGACCGCATCGGCGATGGCCGACTCGTTCACCCGCCCTCGCCACGCGCTGAACAACAGGACCGCCCCGGTGATCCATGCGCCCGCGACAGCGCGGCGCCGACGCGCCGACGCCGAATCGGCCGACGCCGAACCGACCGACGTCGAACCGACCGACGCCGAACCGACCGACACCGAACCGACCGACGCCGAGCGGGCGCTGTCCATCTCGTGTGCCTTAGACATTGGCGCGGAGGGTCAGCGCATCGGTGCTATCCCCAAAGCTCTTCACGTCCTCCATGCCGAGCGTATGCATCATGCTCAGCATGGCGTTGGCCATTGGCGTACCGTCCGGCGCTTTGACGTGCTGATTACCACTCAGTCGGCCGCCCGCATGCCCCAGCAGAATCAGCGGACAGCGACGATGGTTGTGCAAGTTGGAATCACCCATCGGTGATCCGTAGATGATCATGGTATCGTCAAGCATGTTGCCCTCGCCTTCCTGAATGCTCTTGAGCTTGTCCAGGAAATAGGGCAACTGCGCCACGTGATACTTGTTGATCATCTGGAAATCCTTCACGCCGCGGTCCGTGCCGCCATGATGCGACGCGGGATGAAACGGTTTGTCCGTTCCACTCTCAGGATACGTCCGACTCGATCCGTCTCGGCCCATCTTGAACGAAAACACGCGAGTGATATCGGCCGCGAAGGCCAGCGCCTGAATGTCGAACATCAGGCGCACGTGTTCAGCGAACGAGTCCGGTACGCCGGCCGGCGCCTCAGGCAGCGCCCGCACCTCGCCGCTGCTGTTGCGCGCTTCCACGCGCTGAATGCGACGCTCGACTTCGCGGATGTCCTCGAGATAACGATCCAAGCGGCGCTTGTCGTCGGCGCCAAGATTGGCCTTGAGCGACGACATCTCGCCCGACACGAAATCCAGAATGCTGCGTCGTGTGCGCCGACGTTCGGCCCGCTCCGCTGATGACCCACCCACGCCAAACAGTTTTTCGAACGCGACGCGAGGATCGCGAATCACCGGCAGCGGATCGGTTGGTGACGACCAGCTGATGGAGTCGGTGTACACACACGCATATCCGTACGCACAGCCTCCTGCCTGGTCGACGTTCTCGATGCACAGCTGCATGGAGGGGATCGGCGTATCCTGCCCGAAGCGTTGGGCATACAGCTGATCAAGCGACGTGCCCACACGCACGTCCGATCCCTCGGTCTGCCGCGCGTGCGACTGCGTCAGGAACGTAGCGCTCGACCGAAAATGGTCGCCACCGATCTCGTTGGGTGACGTGGGCTCGGCTTCACGCACGTCGGTATTGCTGATGATCGTGAGGTAGTCCCGATACGGATCGAGGGTATGCAGCGCCGTAGGGTTCAGGTCAAACTTCTTCCCCGTCAGCGCCGGGGACCACATGTTGAGTTTGGCGCCAAGTTCGTTGCAGCCGGCCGCGCCGTGTACCATCTCGATCGCGACAAGGCGAGGCGCCTTGTTGGCGGCACGCCACGCGCCGCGCCCCGTGGGCAACATCGCATCGAGGTACGGCAGCGCAAACGTCGCGCCCAAGCTCTGCACAAACTGTCGTCGCGGAATCGTTTTGCCGGTCAGGAAATTCATAGTGAGAGGCTCCGAGTAATAAAAGCGCGTTCGCTAACGACTGCGGCTTGGCGCCGCGACGGAAGCTGCAGGGATGGTGTGTGCGACAGGCATCTGCCGCATACGAAAAGCGTCGCTCTTCACGACGCCGAGCACAAAATCCTGGACGCGATAGTTGTTGGCGCGCGCCGATGTTTCAATGCGACGAATGGCCGGGTTGTCGTAGTACTCCACGCGACGTCCGAGCGCGTACGCCATGAGATTGGCCGTGAAGGCACGCACCAGGGGCACGGGCCGCTTCAACAGCGCGCGTTGTAACTCGACTGGCGTGGAGATCCTGGTGCCATCGTAGAAATCACCGCGCGTGTCAAGCGCCGCGCCGTTCTCACGAATGCGCCACTGGCCGGTCACGTCGAAATTGTCGAGCGCCAAGCCGATGGGATCCATGAACAGATGGCACGACCGGCACGAGGCATTGTCGCGATGCATTTCCATGCGCTGACGCGTGGTCAGCATCACGCCTTCCTTGCTGTCGCCCGTCTTTTCGAGATCCGGCACGTTTGGCGGCGGCGGCGGCGGCGGCGATCCCATCAACACTTCCATCACCCACTTGCCGCGCAAGACGGGCGACGTGCGGTTGGCGTGCGACGTGAGCGTAAGCACCGATGCGTGTCCCAGGATCCCGGCGCGCAGACTGTCCGTGTACTGGACCTTCCGAAACGCCGAGCCCGTGACGCCGGATATCCCGTAGTGCCTGGCCAGCCGCTCGTTCATAAAGGAGTAGTTGGCGGAAAACAGCTCCATCAATGGACGATTGTTGGTGACGAGATAGTCGAAGAACTGCTCCGTCTCGCGACGCATGTCGATCGCCAACTGCTCATGAAAATCCGGAAACTGCAGCGCATCGGGATGCACCTTGTCGATGTCCTGCAATCGCAGCCACTGGGCGGCGAAGCGCGTCGACAGCGCCTCCGCGCGTGGATCAGCAAGCATCCGCCTGGTCTGCGCAACAAGGACGGTCGTGTCGGTCAGTACCCCGCGGCGCGCGAGCGCGAGCAGCGTCGAGTCGGGAGGCGAGCCCCAGAGAAAGAACGACAAGCGCGACGCCAGATCGATGCCGTTCACGCCTACCCGTTCGCCAGGCTTGGCGGTGGATGGCACTTCTTCCACACGAAAGATGAAGTGTGGGCTGGCCAGCATCGCCTCCACGGCGGTCCGAATCCCTGTCTCGAAGCCGATCGTCGCGCCGTCATCGTAGAAGGTCATCAGCGACTTGACATCACCAGCATTCAGCGGCCGACGATAGGCCAGTCCACCAAGCCGCGTGACAATCTTCTCGGCACACGGCCGCGCTTCTGCGCGGGACGTGGGGCGGCACGAAAAGATGCGCTGCCGGCTGGGCGTCTCGGATACACCGGTGGGATTATAGGGACCGGTCACGGCGAATCCTTGCAGATGCGACAGGATCGTCACACCGCCCTGCGAACCAATCTGGGTATCCGCAATGCTATGACCGATGGGAGCGATGTTGTCATTCACCGGTCCTTCGAACGTGCGCACGAAGGCCGCGGTAATACGCTGCGGACCGGCGCGCACCTGAATCGGCTTCGTCCGAATATCCATGCCCAACGAGTCTGCTTGCGACATCCCACGATCAATGTCGATCAACGCCGCGCGCGCGCCGTTCACCGAAATTTCGATCTCTTCATCGAATGGTGCGGTGGATCCGTACAGCTGCCCGGTCGGAATCGCATGCAGCGTGACCGTGAAGACATACTCACCATCGGCCGGAAAGTTATGCGTCACCGATACGCCCCCGCGCGTTCCGCGCGGCGCACCGTCCACTTCATCAAGCTGCGAGGCGAGGCGCGCGATCTTGAACGTTGACGTCGACGCGCTGGCCTTCGGATCACCGACCGCCAAGCGCGCTATGTCGCTCGCCGCGTCGAGATACGCGTCCAGCGTGGTCGCCGACGGCATCTGCACATCGGCAATGTTGTCAAAGTTGGCGCTCTTCGTATCCAGCGGCAGCCACGAGTCGGCGTTGATATGCAACGCAAGCACTTCCCGCACGCTGCGCTCATACTCGGCACGATTCAATCGCTGAAAGGTCCGCGAGCCGGCATTGGGCACCCTGGCCGCCTTCGCGTCCATCAACCGTTCCAACGTGGTCATGAGCACGGACAACGTGTCACCGCCCGGCCGCGCGCGTCCTGGCGGCGGCATCATCCCGGTGCGCAGCTTGCCAATCATTTTTTCGGCGATCTCCGGCGAGGCCGAGCCGATCGTTGTCATGTCGAACGTGGCCAGCGACAGGTTGCCCTGCTTGCGCGCCTCGCTGTGACATCCAGCACACGTCTTCCTGACGACGTTCGTGAGCTCGTCTGCAGCGATCATTGTGGCCGCGGGATGCGCAGCGGCAGAACGCGCCACGTTTCGCGAACGCCAAGTCGAGGAGGTGAGCCGCTGTTCAGAAATCGACGGCGCAACATACGCTGGCGACGGATGCGCGTTAAAGCCCGCAGCGGCCTGAAGGGTTGTTGTCGTGGGCGACAACGACCGACTGAATCGGTCACCTGGTTCACGCGACACGGACTGCCCAACGAGCACCACTCCTCCACACAGCAGGACGGCGGCACCAGCAGCAGTGATCTGAGACTTCATGCCCGGTCCTCGGGGTCAGGGCGAACGGCGGCGGGATGCAGACTGGAAAGTTGGGACACACCCTGCGGTGCGGCAACCCCACCGCTCGACGAACAGCGATTCGCCGTAGCGGTGCGTTCCCCTCATGCGCGATTGTACTTCAAACTCTTTCCTGCCATCAGACTCTACCCATCTAACGGGGTGCTTCCCTTGCCCGTTGGACGCACGGTACACGAAGATTGGACGCGCGCACTTCCCTCCTGGATCGATATGGCTCGACCTTCCGCAGGTCGGCCGCCCGATCCGATGCCTTCGACAAGGATGCCTTCATGCGTACCCGCTGGATACTGACGGCTACGGCCGTGACTTCGTTACTCCCCGTGAGCGGTGCCTTGGGGCAGCAGCACCTGAATCCGGTGGTCGATCTCCTGTCGGCGTCGAAGCCCGTGTTCGGCCTGTACGCGCCAGCGAATCGACGCGCTCGCCCCGGACAGCCCGCCCCGCCAACCGATTCGGCCAAGTCGCAGGCGCAGTTGGCCGGAGACGCCCTCCAATACACGCGAAGCGACTACATCTTCGACGGCACAATGGAAGGCAACTTTGACGTCGGATACGCAGGCTTCAAAGACTTTGCCAAGGGCCTGGTCGACGGCGGAATGCTCAAAGGCAAGCGCCTCACACACCCCCTCTTCGTGAAGACGCCGGAAATCGCGCCGGACCCCGCGAAGGCCGCCGAACGGATCGCCAAACAACTCAACCTGGGCGTATCGGGTGTTGTCTTTGTTGACGTCGAAAGCGCCGATGAGGTGAAGCAGGGGTTGGCCATGATGCGCTTCAAATCCCAAGGGGGCACGCGCCCGGAGGATATTGGCGATGCTGCCGCCCGTTGGGGCATGAGCGACAAAGACTACAGGGCGAAAGCAGACCTCTGGCCGCTCAACCCGAAGGGCGAACTGGTCAATTTCACGATCGTCGAAAGCAAAGCCGGCCTGGAAAAAATCCGGGAGATTGCTGCCGTGAAAGGCATTGGTGTGCTGTTCCCCGGTGCCGGAACGTTACGCGGCGTATTCACCGACACCGATGCCGGCGGACAACGCAAATTCAACGAGGCCGCGTGGGAAGCAGCCATCCAGCAGGTGCTGGCCGCGTGCAAGGAATTCAAGGTGGCCTGTGGCTATCCCGCAGGCGAGGCAGACATTGAAATGCGCATGAAGCAGGGCTTCAGCGTGTTTGTGATTGGGTGGGGTGAGGCGGGGTTTCGCGCGGTGGAGAAAGGGAAAGAGTTCAAGTAGGGGGTCGGTAGTACTTGAGTATCAAGTAGAAGTACTGAGTACTTCAAATGCAGTACTCAGTACTTCTCGCTGCAGTAGGGAGTACTGCTTACTGCAGTAGAAAGTACTGCTTACTGCAGTAGAAAGTACTTAGTACTGCAGCGAAAGTACCAAGTACTCATACTCCCTACTCCCCTCTGCCATACTCCCTACTTGAAGTAAAACAGGCGCGCCATCGGCGCGCCTGTTTCACTTCATGCTCCTCTGTTAATGCATCCGCCGAACTTCGCGTTGTTCCGCTCGGCCGCCGGAATAATGAGATTCACATCCGTGCCGTAATTTCCGGCCAACGGCGCGCGCAGGGCGCCTGTCGGGAACACGGTTTCTGCACCGCGTCCGTACTGGCGAATGAGTCGACGAAGGTCGCCAAGACGATGACCGGTCAGCCACATCCACAGTGCCCGCTCTTCGAACAACAAATCAACGGCGGCGTCTTGCGTCGCGGGTACCGTGGTGAGTTGCGGAATGTTCGCAATGCCACCCGAGGAACGCAGCGAGTTCAGCCCATCAAACACGGCTTGGCGATCCGCAGGCGCTCCCCCACGAAGGCGCGCCTCCAACTCGATCAACCGCGCCTCGATCCCGTCCGCCAAGGATACCGCTCCGGCGCGACCGTACTTCAATTGGTTCGGCAGATTCACGTGAGCGCTGTTGAATCCTACGCGAGTGGAGGCAGCCCAAGGCACACGTGGATCCGCCGGTGTGCGCAAGAACTGTACTCTTGCCTCGGCTGGGATGTACATCGCATACCGTGGCGCTGACACCGAGATGGCGTTCCACACCCCATTCTCCTGGCGACCGCTGGCCTGAGAATGGAACGTCTCGTACTTATAATTCGTCGTCACACCAGCAACAGCCGCCGCCGCATCAGCGGGGCGATTGAGATTGAGCAGCGTCCGCGCACGCCCGATCTGTGCGAGCGGACGCACCTTGGCATCTGTCCCAGCCAGCGTCAGCGCGGAATCAAAGCTCGCCAGGGCGCGGTCGAACATCTGCGTCGTTGTCAGGGCGTCCCCCGGCGTGTTCTCGTCCGAGAATGGGACGCCCGAGCAGAACATCTCAGAGAAGAAAAGCTCCGAGTATCCACGAATCGCATATATCTCACCGATGTTCGCGGCTGGAGTCGGAGCAAACTCCCGCAAAATCGGAATCGTGCGCGACGCACCGGCACGCGCGCGATGCAGGTTTCGGTAGAAGCCGTCCAGTGCGCCTAGGACTTCCGTCGTCGTCCGTTGGTTTGGGAACAGCCGATCATCGAAGGTATCTGTCGAATAAATCTCGTCAGCCAGGTTTCCACCGTGCACGATCGCACCATCCTGCGTTGCGGAGAAGGCAACCGTGAAGTCCTGGATCACTCCAAACCGCAGCGGATTCGCACCGGCCGGGCTGGCATAGTCGGCGACGTTCAGCACGTCGGGATCGGTGACATCCAGCGCAGAACTCGGATTGCAGCCGAAGAACGCGCTCAAAGCAAGCGTCGATGGCACCAGCAAACGGCGGCGGCCTCGACGTGTAGAGAGAGTTTTCATAGATGTCGGAGCCTTAGAAGGTGAAGTTCATACGGGCGGTCCACAGGCGCATCGGCGGCGTCGAGAAGAACTCTTCGTTGCCCCGATTGTCGGAGTTGCTCTGCGTCGTTTCCGGATCCAAGCCCGTGAAACCAGACCATACCGCAAGGTTCCGGCCTGTCGCGACAATGTTCCAGCGCGAGGCCCGTACAGCACGTGCCCACGAATTCGGCAACTGGTACGAGACCGAGAGCTCGCGGAAACGTGTGAAGGACCCGTCTTCGAAGAACCCCGTGAAAATACCGTTGGGCGTCGCCGCGAGGGCTGCCGCCTGAAGGTCAAGCGGGGCCTTGGTATCCATCCGACCGCGGCAGGACGCACCGCCCTGACACTGGTGGCGAAGCGTGTTGTTGAACTTGAACATGCCCGACTTGCGATCGATCTGCGCACTCACGCGGAGCTTGCGGTTCAGCAGTTCCACCGTCGGCGCCACGACAAACTCCCGCGTCGGGAAGGACGGTCCGATATACTGCGCGCTGTCCGAGAACGTCATCTCCGACTGTACCAGAATGCCGTCGGCGTTCGCGTCATTGTAGGTGTAGGTACGCCCCCACATGCCGTACAGCGGAAATCCCGGCGCTTGGCGCATCGTAATACGTGAACCGGCACCAGTGAGAATCGGCGATACCCCTTCGCCGAGCGTGAGCAGGACGTTCTTGTTGGTCGAGCCGTTCAGGGTAATGTCGGCCGCGAAGTTCTTGCTATCGACCAAACGCTGGTTGAGCACAAACTCGAATCCCGAATTCCGAACGTTGCCGATGTTCTCGAAACGCGACGCGATGCCGGCCAGCGATGGCGCAATATCGCGACGCACGAGCGCATCACGCGTCTCTTTGCGATAATACGTGAGCTCGAGGTTCGTGCGGGAGTTGAAGAGCGTCGCGTCGAAGCCCGTTTCAACTTCTGCGCCAAACTCCGGCTGGAGGTTGCTGTTGCCGAGCGCGGACAACGTCACGGACGGTCCGTCTACGCCACCGGAAAGCGTTGCGGGGAACGGCGTGAAGAACCGCAACGCATCAGTCGCGCCGGGCAGCTGCCCCGAGGCGCCGTACGTTCCGCGCAAACGCAGCGAGTTGAGCCAGTCCGCCTTGGGCATGAATCCCTCATCCGAAATCAGCCACGACGCGCCGATCTTGGGATACAGGACGTTGCGCGCCTCGGATCCAAACGCACTTGCCGCGTCACGACGGAGTCCGAGCGTAAAGAACATTTTCTCGCGGACTGACACCACTTCTTCTACATAGTACCCCAGCGTGCGAGCGTAGTCGAAAGACTGCGCGCTGTTGCGGATGGCGGCGGCCGTCACGGTCGTGGCGCCCGGCGGAAGATTCTCGCCCGTGCCGCTCGTCTGAAGGAAATCGTTCTTGATGTACTGCATGCCCACCGACGTCTTGGTGCCCAGCCAATCGAAGACCCGGTTCGTGGCCGTGGCACCGAGGTCTACGGTCGTCTGCGCAATCGTTGTCCGGAAGGCACTGATTTGCCCGTTACGCTGCGGGAACTGGAACGGCCCTTGATCGAAAAAATTGTACCCAAGGTCATCGCGCACTGAGTAATCGTACCCGGCCGTCGCTCGCGTTGACAACCAGCTCAGCGCTTCCCATCGTGCCGTGGCCGAATTGGTAAAGCGATTCAGCGCCTGCGTGGTCGTGCGCGAAAAGATGTCGCCGATGGGCGCGCTGAAAATACCGGGCAGCGGCACGCCACGCGAATCCAATCGATCTGGTAGCCATTGGCCACCCATCGCGCCCACCATCAGCCCTGTCGAATTGTCGTTGTTCTGGGCTCGGACATTCCGACTGTTCACGAAACCACTGGAGATCTGAAGCGTGGCCTTGGGCGCCAATTGTGCGGTCAGATTCACGCGAAGGTTATTCCGATCAAGGCCTTGCGGTCGAACTTGATCGTCCGGCAGCGACGACACGCCGCGCTCTTTTTTCAGGCGTGCCTGCTCCAGCGCGGGCATCTGATACACGCCGTTTTCGCGTTCCGCCTCGCCGGAGACGTAGAATTGCAGTTTGTCAGAGCCACCGGACGCCTGCATGCCGTACTGTTGCCGATTGCCCGTGCCGATAGGCGTGTAGCGGGGATCATTGAGGATGTTGCCGCTGGTCAAGCTGTCCTGCACGCAGGTTCTCGCAGCGATCGCGGTCAGCTCGCAACGAATGGTGGCGTTGTTGCTTACGTTGCGTCCCCACGAGTAGTACAGCAGCGGATAGTCCCCTGCTCGGGTATCCTGCGTCAGGCCGTTTTCGGAATACGCGCTCCACACGGTCTTGCCCGACTTCCCTTTTTTCGTCGTGATGTTGATCACGCCTGCAGCCGCTTCCGTTCCATACAGGGTGGCGGCCGAAGGGCCCTTCACGACCTCGATGCTCTCGATGTCTTCAGGGTTGATGTCGTCAAGCCGCGAAGGACTCTGACCACCGACGCCAATGGCCGAACTGCCGCTGCTCGACGAGACGCGAACGCCGTCGATGATGACCACAGGCTCATTGGAGAGCGAAATCGACGACTGACCGCGAATACGGATGCGTGAACCGACACCCGTCTCGCCGGTCGACGTCACGCTTACGCCAGCAGCGCGTCCGGTAAGCACCTGGCTCAAGTTCGAGACCGGCAGTTCGGAGATCATCGCAGCCACATTGACCGTCGCGGTCGCATTCGCCAGCTCAACCTTCCGCTGCTGCCCCGTCACGGTCGTGACGACCGCCGCCAGCGAAAACGCCGACTGGGTGATCACAACATTGGCAACGGCAGGCGTCGTCCCGTCCACCGTCACCGTAATCTTCTTGGGCTCGTAGCCGATGCGATTGACGTCCAGTGAAACGCTACCCGGTATGACACCGCGCAGCGAATAGCGCCCGTTGTCCGCCGTCAATGTCCCGTTGGTCGTTCCGGAAACCAACACACGCACTTGCGCCACAGGCTGCCCCGTCGCCGCATCAGTGACCTGTCCGGTGATGGTACCACCCGAGGCTTGGGCGCCTACCGACGACGAACCCAACGCCGCGAATGCCGTCGCCACGGCGATTGCCCGCCGTGACCACGCACCAAGCCCTCCAGACGATGCTACCGACCGCGCTCGCTCTTGGGCTGATCGCCCACCGTATCGCCACACGTGCATGTTGGTTCTCCCTGGAAACTGGACATCGCGCCGACCACCGGGATGTGATTGGCAGTGCAAACGACAGCCCCACGAACCGCCACGCATGGCAAACGGAACGCAAGACAGCCGCGCAAGCGTGCGTCGCCGACATGGATCATGAACGGCAACGCGTGAGTGTTTTAGGAGCACCTCGGGCGCGCAGCGCTGTCGCGCGCGGGGCCGAAGCAGAAGGCAGGAGTTACGGGCGGGGCAAATTTGTCCAACTGAGCCGACATCGTACGGGCGATGCGCGAATCTGTCAATAGTTCGTGACAATTGCGTCACCGGTCACTCCTTCAACAAGGGAACATTTCGCTGGGTCACAAAAAAAGGGGCACGAAGCGCGATCTCGCGCTCCGGCCCCGCTCACACCACTACCACGTTCTACAATTTCGTGGCGAGTCAGTATTGACGCCTCAGTGTCCGGCCGCCGGGAACACGACCTTGGCGATACTCATCGCCGCCGAGTCAGGCATCACCGTCGAGTCGCCCGCGGGCAACCCGTTCAGCTTGAGCACGTACGCCAGCGCGTTCGCGTACTCCGTCCGCGAAAGCGACCCTGGGTTGCCGTCGGGCATCGTCGTGCGCACCAGTTCGTACAGCTCGAGCAGGGGCCGACCGCCCCACTTGGTCTTGAAGTCGGCGCTGGTCACGTCCTTCTTCTCGTGGCACTCAGCGCACACCTTGGTGAAGACATCCAAACCCGCCGTGGCCTGCTCCTCTGTGAACACCGGCGCCGAATCGGCCACCATCCGACGATCAGTGACCGCCAGAGACAGCCGCACCCGCGACGCCACCGGCGATGGCGCAAGGGCTTGGGCACCCAAACGGTGCGAGGCGCGCGGCGCTCCCGCCGCAGCCGCCAACAATACAATCGTGGCAAAGAACGCCGAGGGAACCACCGTATGAAGCATCATGTCAGGGAAACGTATGAGGTCAAGAGTTCGCTGAAAATCACCGCACGAGCACCGCACGAGCATGGCACGAGTATGGCACGAGTACGGAAGGGTCACGCTGAATTTGCCCTGCGACCACTTTCTTCGCATCTTGGCACATCCCTTACTACACGACTATGACCGACGCGTTCGCCCCTGAAAACGTTCCCACGCTGATCGACCGTCCCCCAGACGCGCCAGACGACGCCCTCGACGCGATGCCGCGGCGTGACTTCCTCCGCCTGGCTGGGCTCGGCACCGGCGCACTGCTCGCCACCGGCTGCGCGTCGGGCGGGACACTTTCAAGCGCCGCGCCGGCAATCGGCCTCGAGCCCAAAGGCCCTCGCGATCGCGACGTTGGCCACGTGGTGGTTGTCGGCGCGGGCGCATGGGGCGGCTGGACCGCCTACCATCTACGCCAGCGCGGCGCGCGCGTCACGCTCATCGACGCCTACGGTGCCGGCAACTCGCGCTCGACGAGCGGCGACGAAACTCGCGGCGTGAGGTCGTCTTACGGAGACCGCGCTGTCGGCGACCTGTGGACACCATGGGCGCGATCAGCCATCGAACGTTGGAAGCTGTTTGAACAGGAGTGGGGACCGGTTTTCCGCACAAAGTTCTACCACGAGACGGGCGACGTGATCATGCGCGCCACCGAAGAACCGTTCATCAAGAAAACGATCGAACTGTGGAAAGCCAATAACGTGAGGCATGAAGTGATCACGGGAGACGAAGCGCGCAAGCGCTGGCCCGTGATTGAGGCTCGCGATATCACAATTGCAATCACTGAACCCGACGCCGGCGTGATCCGCGCGCGGGCCGCCACACAAGCCGTCGCTGCCATCGGCCAGAAGATGGGCGTCAAGCTGATCATTTCACGAGCCACACCCGGCGCCATTCGCAATGGACAGATGGACGGGGTCACTCTCGAAGACGGCACCGTGATTCGCGGCGACGCGTACGTCTTCGCCTGCGGTCCATGGCTGCGCAAACTCTTTCCGTATTTCGAAAACCGCATGCGGGTCCCACTGGGCTACGTGTGCTACTTCGGCGTGCCCGCCGCCGACCCGCGCTTCACGTTCCCCAACCTGCCAAGCTTTAACTTCCCCGGCGTGACCGGCTGGCCCATGCTCACGGTCGATAGCCGAGGCTTCCGCGTAAGGGGTGGAATAGCTGCAGGAACTGCACCTGCGGGTGGGGGGACTGCACCTGCGGGTGGGGGGACTGCACCTGCGGGTGGGGGAACTGCCACGACAGGTGGGGGCACTGCTACTGCAGTACCCCGACCCGCAGGTGCAGTACCCCAACCCGCAGGTGCAGTACCCTCACCCGCCCGTGCAGTCCCCCCGCCCGCAGGTGCAGTTCCCGCAGTCGACCCGCTGCAGGTTGACCCAGACCGCAGTTCGCGCTGGGCATCTCAAGATCGCATCGATGGATCACGCCGATTCCTGGCGGCGCGTTTTCCACTGCTGGCCACCGCCCCACTCCTCGAGACGCGCGCGTGTCACTACGAGTCGAGCGTCAACGCCAACTTCATCGTCGACAAACTTCCGGGCGCCACCAACGCATGGGTCGCCGGCGTGGGACAGTCCGAAGGATTCAAGTTCGGCCCTGTGGCTGGTGAGTATGTCGCACAACGCGTGCTCGGCAATGTCGGCGATCCCAAGCTCGTGAAGGCCTTCGCACTCCCCACGACAGAGTACGAAACGCCGCCGACACCGCGGTAAGCGGTATCGGCGGCGTTCACCGTATCACGTTTATTTGCCGCCGCGCTTTCCCCACGTCGGCGGCGCAGGTTCTTTGCTCATACGATCACCGGGTTGCGCTTTGAGCATCTTCATGGCTTCGGCGACCGCCCGTTCCAGCTGTGCATCGCGTCCGGCAATCGCGTCCTTGGGCCAGTTCTCTACGTCGATATCGGGCGCGACGCCTTCGTTCTCGACCGCGAACTTCCCTTCACGTGAAAAGAATCCGAAACGCGGGGCGATCATCGAACCGCCGTCAACAAACGGCGGCGTGTCGGTGGTGGCCACCAATCCGCCCCATGTGCGCGTACCAACCAACGGGCCGAGTTTACGGCGTTTGAACATGTACGGCATGAGGTCACCACCGGAGCCGGCCATTTCGTTGATGATCATGACCTTGGGCCCCCAGATCCCGTTCGCTGGACTCGTGTACGGATAGCGCTCGCCGACGGGATTGTTGAAGTAGCCGTCATAGTCACGGCCCAACAAATCCACGATGTAGTCAGCTGCTGAACCTCCGCCGTTGTAGCGCTCATCGACCACCACACCTTTGCGATCCTGCTGCGCGAAGTAGTAGCGATTGAAGCTCGTGTAGCCGGGCTGGCCCGTGTTCGGCAGGTAAACATAGGCAATCGTCCCGCTGGAAATCGAGTCGACAATGCGCCGATTGCGCTCCACCCACGCACGGGTCCGAAGCCCCTGCTCGTTGGCGATCGGGACCACCGTAATCTGACGCGATCCCTGCGCATCCGGCCGCGTACCCACCGTGAGCACGACCTGCCGGTTGGCCGTGCCATCGAGCAAGCGATACATGTTGTCCGGGGCGCGCAGCTCCACGCCATTGATCGACAGGAGATAATCGCCCACGGCGACCGCCATACCTGGCGTGGCCAACGGTGCGCGGAGTTCGGGGTTCCAGCTTTCCGCGTCGTAGATCCTGGTGATGCGATAGCGCCCATTCTCGACCGCGAAATCCGCACCAAGTAATCCGCCGGTTCCGTTCGGCACCTCCGGCAAGTCGCCGCCACGGACATACGAATGCCCAATGGCAATCTCAGCGCCCATATTGTCCATGAGGTAGTTCAGGTCCGCGCGGTGCATCACATGCGCCAGCAACGGCTCGTACATTTTTTTCATGGCGGCCCAATCAGTGCCATGCAGGTTTTGCACGTACAGGTTGTTGCGTTGGTTGCGCCAGCCCTCATTGAAAATCTGCTTGAACTCCTCGCGTGGATCGATGTAAGCACGCAGTGTCGCGGTCAGTTTTCCGGCGCCCGTCGCCGGTACGGCGCGATCACTGTCCACCAGGTACAGCCCGCCCTGCGCGCCACCGGTACGATACAGGAGCTTTCGTCCGTCTCCACTCACCACGTACTGCACGACGCCCGGCACAAACGGCGCGGCGCGGCGCGCGCTGAGTTGAAAACGATGCAGCGTGCCACCGACAGGGCCGCCTTCCCTCCCCGTCGCTGCCACTTGCTCCACGAAGAACACGGTGCCTGCGGGCCCTGCGCGAAGCTGTGTGTAGTCGCGATCGGCAATGCCCGGCACGGCAACGATGCGCTGCGCCATCCCATCAAAATCGATTGTCACGGCACGCACGGGCGCTGGCGCCACCGTTGTAGTGGTTGGCGGCGCCGACGCAGGCTGGGTGCGCGCACCGCTATCCGGCATCGGTGCGGCACTATCTGCACGAACGCGCTGGCTCTCCTCATCACTCTCCGGCAACAGCGGCGAGGGGTCGCGCTTGTTCAGAATGGCCACATACAACGAGCGCGTCTCCGGCCGATCATACTTGGACATGTCCAGCAGCGACGAGTTCAACGCAAAATTGGTCGACGCCAAAAACCACAAATGCTTGCCGCCCGCATCCCATGCCGGCGACGTCGCATCCGCCAACCCGTCGGTCATCTGCGTGATCACGCCTGTCTCCACATCGTAGGCAAAAATCGCGCGGAACAGCGACTTGAGTCGCTTCGGATACGCCAACCACCGTGAGTCGGAACTCCACACGGGCACGATTGATCGGTCGCCCATGAAATACGGGTCGGTGTCGGCGATCCTGGCTACTCCGGCGGCCACATCCAACACCCAGATGCGGAAGTGCGTGTCCTGGTACGCGATCTTCTTGCCATTCGGCGACCACGCCGGCGAGTACGGGCGGCTGGGCTCTGGCAGCGCGATCACGCGCGGCGGCGTGACGCCCTCCTGCGCCACAATGGTCAAACGATACTCGCCGCTCTTGTCACTGAAGTAGGCGACGGAGCGACCATCGGGTGACCACAACGGTGCTATTTCAGCCGACCCACTGGAGTTGGTCAGGTTGCGCACATCACCCTTCTCAGCGGGAATCGTAAAGATCTCACCACGCGCTTCGACAGCAGCGCGCTTCCCGGTCGTTGACAACGCGAGACTCGTGATTCGCGACGACACATCCTTCCACTGCGCCATCATCCACGGGAAATCACCCACGGCACTGATCGCCAATTGCTTTGCGCGCCCCGTCGCCGGGTCGTACTCATGCAGGTAGCCGGCCTGCTCAAACACCACCACACCCGCACCGGCATCGAGCGACTTCACATCGAAGTCGGTGAACTTCGTGACCTGTGACAGCTTTCGTGACTTGGTGTCAAACGACCAGACGTTCGACACCCCATCACGATCGGAGAGGAAGTACACCACGTCGCCCATCCACGCCGGATCCGTCTCCTTCGTTCCCGCAAACGGCGTGGTATCGACTGCGTACGTCTTCAAGTCCATGATCCAAATCGGGCGATTCTGTCCGCCGCGATAGTTGCGACGCTCATCATCCCACGACGCCGGCATGCGATATGCCACGCGCTGTCCATCGGGAGACAGCTTTCCCTGATTCGCGCGTGGCATCGGGAGGGCCGTCTCCACGCCACCGGTGATCGGCACCATCCAGAAGCGCGTCTGACTGTTGGCCGCCCATGTCGCGCGCGCCGACGCGAACATGATGTTGCGTCCATCGGGCGACCATCCTTGCACCAGATCGGCACCAGGGTGCCAGGTGAGTCGGGTCGGCTGCCCGCCGTCGACCGGCACCACGTACACGTCACTATTGCCGGCATACTCGGCCGTGAACGCAATCGTCTTGCCGTCAGGCGACAACTTGGGATTCTGGGTGAGTCCCTGAAAACTGGTCAGGCGGCGCGCCGAGCCACCGCTGCGTTCGGCAACCCAGATGTTATTGGCGTAGGCAAAGGCCACGTGTTGCGCACTGACCGATGGCGTGCGCAGCAAGCGCGTCGACGGCGCTTGCCCGGTCACCGGTCGCGGATTGAGGGCGGTGATGGAGGCGCCAAGCGTGAGCAGTGCAGGAAAAAACGTGAGCGACCGCGATGCGTGCGGTGAAGACATAGTGAGAGTCCGGAAAGACGAAAGACGCGGTGGGTATCGGCCACAGACTGGCGCGTAACATCCTACGTCGCCGCTGCCGCGATGGCTAGAGACACGCCTCGTGCGAGCGTCAGACGCACGTGATGGTTCTCGACGTTGGACGATCGCGAGCGTCGGTCGGCGAGCGCGTGGAGGGCGTTACCAGTTCAGTACGAGCCGTCACTATCTACCACGCACAACCGCGGCGCATCTTCCCACCGCGGTTCTATTTCGGTTGTGTGCAAAGACGTCCCACACTCTGGAGCTTCCATGTCTACACCGGTGTCAGAAACTGTCGTTGCCCACGGTCGACTCAGTGCGAGTTTTTTTCGGCCCGATGGGACCGTCGGCGATTGGCAATCCTGGTCCGTCCTGTTCAGTGCGCCGTTTACCAGCGACACGGTGCGCGTGGTCGCGATGGCTTCAAGCGATGGGGTTGACGCGGGACTGGGAACGGTGGCGGCCGTGCCGGTGATCTCGCAGGTGGATCGCAATGGATTCACGTTGAGGGCGCGCAATTCAGACTGCGCCGCAGGAAGCGCGGGGATGCACTGGATCGCCGTGCTTGAGCGCCCCGGACAACCCTCGGCGACACCGGTTGACCTACGCACCGGCATCTTGCAGTCACGAGGCTTCGCGCCGGACTGTAAGGCCGGAGACTGGAACAGCTGGGACTACGGATTCGGACGCCCCCTACCGTCGGCGCCAACCGTCGTTGGTACGCCCACCCGTGAACGCGGCGACGTGTCGCTGCAGTCGGTGGTCTTCGGCGCGTTTATCTCGTCCGCGTCGCTGCTGGAAGGCATGTGTGCACCGGTCGGTGTCCTACGCCAAGGCCTGCCCACGTCGGTCGCACTGTCTGCCCGGAACGGGGGCGGATGGCCGGGTCGCGCCGCGATGAATTTTCTTGCAATAAGCAGCGTTCCTCCCGCGCTGGCCAAGAGTACTGGCATCATCATCGATAGCGAAACCACCGGGATTGTGGGACTTGCTCCCGCGGGCGGCGGCGCCCCAAGTCGCCTGGACATCAATTTTTCGCTCCCATTCAGTACGCCGCCGATTGTGCTTCTGTCGGCGTGCGAAGCCGGGCTTCCCGCTGGAGAGAACGCTGTGGCGGCTGTTGGCGTGGCGCATGGCATCTCCACACACGGGTTCACGCTCGAGGCAATGAGCACCGACAGTGCGGGAGGCCGAGCATCGTTTTACTGGGTGGCGGTCGGATGCGGCATATCGTGTGGCGCGGGGATCGAGCCCACCATGCCCGGCACGACGAACCCACCTACGGGAGCGCCGATAACGCCGACGGTACCAATCACGCCAACCGTCCCAATCACGCCGACCGTACCGATCACGCCGACCGTACCGATCACGCCGTTCGCGCCAATCACAACGACCGCAAGCGCCAAGGTGCCGCCTGTCCGCGGGGATTGAGCAACGCGCTTCGTACGCCGCTCAATATGGCCAGAGCTGGCCCAGCGCATTGGTGGTGAGCGTCAGAGTGGCGACTTCGTGACTGGTTACCTCAGTTCGGCCACGTCGCAGTGTCTTGCCATCTCGCACAATGCGGACCTGGTATTGGGTATCGGCGGCGAGTGCCAAGGTCAGCGATTCCTGCAGCGCCAAAACGAAACGCAGGCCGTTGGTCGACGCGATCCATCCGGGGGCTGCACCGGTCGACAGGCCGGTGTCGATGACCCGAGGGAGTGGCAAGTAACTTGTGGCGATCAGCGCAGACTCTTGGGTCTCTGTACGCGAACGTCGGATCTCCACGAGCAACGCGCCGTTGGTGCCCATCGTCTGGAGGTCTTTGGGCGTCAGCCACACTTCGAGCGCAGGTCGACTGCCGACAAGCGGGGAGGGCGTGATGGCGCGCGATGCCGCATCGCGAACATCAACGACCGTTCGACGGCCGAACGGGCTGCGAACGTCACCCTCGATCGTCCACAGGCTGGCGAGTCGTGCGCCAGACCCCTTGAGCTTCTCCGGACCAAGGTCAGCGAATCCCCCCAGCTGATCCCGCACAAACGGCGTTGCATCATCGTGCGTGTCCACAAACGTCGTCATCAACACACCGAGCGCGTTGGTGGCGCCGAGTGCGCCGTGCGTCCCGCCCAGCGGCCGCACGCGATTGGCGAAGGCCACCATTCCCAAGCCCACGCGATACGCATCGGCGACCGAGACGAGGATCGGCGCCGGGTTCAACGTGACACGTGTGTGGCCGCGCGCGATACGCAGTACGGCCGCCGGGTACGCTGCCGACGCGGTATAGCGCACCCAAGTACTCGCCGGAGCAAACCCGTCGCGATCGGTGGCGCCGTCTGCACGCAGCTGCTTGAGAATCGATTCGTACTGCAGCGGATCACCGTCTAATGGCACGTATCGATAGCGCTCCGCAGAACGCGTATCCGACACGATGCCGCGACGGTCAATACGCGCCCGTTGTGTCCCCGCCTGGACCACGAAGGTGCTGTCATCAAGACGCATCGTCACGACGTCAATCCCTTCTGTCGAGGCCAACAGCATCGCCAGCGCGGGGATTGAATCCGGCATGGCAAAGAGCCCAAAGCCCGTGGTCACTCCGTCGACACTGAACGCAATATCCGTTGGCGCGCGAAGCTGGTGCACCTCCTTGAAACCACGCGCCTCAATCACCTTGAGGAGTGGCAAGAACTTCGCGTCGACACTACGGTTGTGACCGTGGTCGGACAGCACGACGATCTCAAGATCGCGCCCCGTTCGACGACGATACTCACCCTGCAGCCACGTCAACTTCTTGTCGAGGTGCGTCAGGTACTCAGACAGATTCCCTCGAGTGTGCTGCAGCGCATCGGGTCCCACATTGTACACATACACCGTTGACCGACCACCAATGCGAAAGAAGTCCCGTGTGGCGACGTCAATCTCGTTGCGTGCCACCGCGTTCGAGGCGATGTACGCACTGAGGTGGTGGAACTTGGTACCGAACGCCATGTCCATTCGGTCTTCAAATTCGATGGGACGGATCGCGTCCAGCGCGCCACCAATCACGTCATTCTGTCTATTACTATAAAAAATCCGTTGGTATCCGCGCGGGGGCACGACGCCGAAGATCTCGTGCCAGGAAATGTCACTGATCGATGGGAAGGTCGAGATTAAGCGGCTTGGCGCGCGGAAACCGGCGAACAACCCACGCCCCCGGGCGGCGACGATGTCGCGGTAGTCTACCCCATCAAGGGCAAGGACAAGGCGCCTCGCCAAGTCGGCGTCCGGCACGGACGGTCGCCGAAGCGTCGCGCACCCTGCGAAGACCGGTACGACCAGCGGGAGCAGTCGCTTTACCCACACGCTGCTCGCTGCTAGCACAAGCACATCGAGAGCCGGGAAGATCGCTTTGGCGTCATCATGCGTACTACTACGCCACTTGCACGCGTGGGTTTCCTTGAATCGCAGGCCTGTGTCGCACGACGATCGCCCCCTGCCCCGTGCGTCGGCACGCCATCGGCGATATCATTGGCAACAGTACAATCACTCCCCTCACTCCAACCAGCCCACGGTGGGTCGCGCTCCGCGACTGGCGTGCGGATGGCAACACGAACCGTCATGGCCAAGATCAAGGCAGTGAACCCGATCGTCGAGATGGATGGCGACGAGATGACCCGCATCATCTGGCAGTTCATCAAGGATAAGCTCATCCTGCCGTACGTCGACGTACAGCTGGACTACTACGACCTCGCCATCGAGCACCGCGATGCCACCGGCGACCAGGTCACGATCGACTCCGCCGAGGCCACCAAGAAACACGGTGTCGCGGTCAAGTGCGCGACGATCACGCCCGATGAAGCGCGCGTCAAAGAGTTCGGCCTCAAGAAGATGTGGAAGAGCCCGAACGGAACCATCCGCAACATTCTCGGTGGCGTGATCTTCCGCGAACCGATCATCATCTCGAACATTCCGCGGCTCGTCCCCGGGTGGACGAAACCCATCGTTGTGGGGCGACATGCACACGGCGATCAGTACAAAGCCACGGACTTCAAGGTGCCGGGGCCAGGAACGGTGACCATCACCTACACGCCCGACAACGGCGATGCGCCGATGGAAATGCAAGTCGCCAGGTTTGGTGCCGATGGTGGTGTGGCGATGGGCATGTACAACTTTAACGATTCCATCCGCGACTTCGCGCGAGCCAGTCTCACGTACGGCCTGCAGCGCAATTACCCCGTCTATCTCAGTACGAAGAATACCATTCTCAAAGCCTACGACGGCGCGTTCAAGGACATCTTCGAGCAGGTGTTTCAGGATGAGTTCAAGGCGGACTTCGATACGCACGGACTGACGTACGAACATCGCCTGATCGACGACATGGTGGCGTCGGCGCTCAAGTGGGAAGGCGGATACGTGTGGGCGTGCAAGAACTACGACGGTGACGTCCAGTCGGACATTGTCGCACAAGGTTTTGGGTCATTGGGGCTCATGACCAGCGTGCTCCTGACGCCAGACGGCAAGACAATGCAAGCCGAAGCCGCGCACGGCACGGTCACACGGCACTATCGTGAGTATCAAAAGGGGAACAAGACCTCCACCAATCCGATTGCGTCGATCTTCGCGTGGACGCGCGGGCTTGCGCATCGCGGCAAGCTGGACGGCACCCCCGCCGTGACGGCATTTGCCGATGCGTTGGAGGCGGTGTGCATCGAGGCCGTCGAAGCCGGCGAGATGACCAAGGATCTTGCAGCGCTGATCAGCAAAGACTCACCCTACTTACACACGGAAGCGTTCCTCGACGCGATCGATCGTCGCCTGCAGGCGAAGATGGCGTAGGGTTGAGGCTGAGGGGGAGGGGGCAGCGGGGGGGCCCCCTCCCCTACCCGATCAGTCGTTCTTTGAATCGATCTTGCTCTCCAGCTGGCGGAGCAGCTGTTGTTCCGTCTGAATGCCGGGCAGGTCGTCCATGTGTATCGTGCAGCCGAAACGCTTCGCGATTGATTCGTACAGCGGAATGCGATGGCGCACGAGTTGTTCGAAGCCCCACACGGCGAACCCCATGGGATCAACCGCGGCGTCGTCGCCCACGCTGACGTTGTCTTTGTATGCTGCCCATGTCGCGTCGAGAAACGCGGGCGGGTAGTACATCGGTTTCGGGTGCCGTCGGAATCGCTCGACGAGTTGACGCGTGTGTGCTTCGGTGCCCTTGATGTAGACCAGCATCGTGGTCGCCGCAAGACATGAGAGCACAGGATCGTCAGCATCGTCGACATCCACCACTTCGCAGAGACTGCCTCCCGCGTCGCACACGAAATGCTGATAGCCGTAAATGTCGCGCGCGCGTTCAATGAATTCGGGCACGTCGAGCAGCGCCTGCATCTCCGCGGCCCGATGCTGCGCCTGGCGACGCTTGTACTCGGCGAACGGGATACCGCCCTTGGAGGGATCACCGGGCGTTCCGAGATACGTCGACAGAGGGCTCAGGTTTTCAAACGACAAATTGGAGCGAATGGTGATCGAGTCCGACCGCAACAGTTGCCGCAGGAACGGCACCTTCATGGCTTCGCGCTTGAAGTTGTCGACGATGTGCTCGTCCATGTAGCGCGTGCCAATGCGGTAGTCGACCGAGTATTGAAACCAGTCGTGCTGCTGCAAACGCGAGGCAAGCGTAGTCTTTCCGACGCCAGACATCCCGAAGAGCGTGATGGCGTGATTGGGTTGCGCACGGAGGTCGGCGGTGGATGTGTATCGCATGTGTGGTGAGTAACGCGAAGCCTTGAGCGAGCGCAACCCCTAACTCCGCAACGAATACGCCACTCCAAGTCGAGCCACTCCATCCGCGTGCCGTCACCTTTTCATCCCACACAGAGTCATCCGCGTTATCCCTCCCCCCTCACTCCAACTCCCTGCCCCGCGTTTCGGGAATTCCCGCCCACGCAATCGCGCCCAACAGATACGCCGCCCCGGCCACCGCAAAGGCCACCTGAAAGCCCATACTGGTGGCCAGCTTGCCAACGGTAAACGGCGCCGCCGCACTGGCGATGCGACCGATGTTGTACGTAAAGCCCTGCGCCGACGCGCGAATCGCCGTCGGATAGATCTCCGCCGTGACCGCGCCGAATCCGCTGAAGAATCCGGTGCCGAAGAACGCGACGAAAGGGCCCAGCAAGAGCAAGATGGTCGGGTTTTTCATGGACCCATACAATGGCAGCAGCAAGCTCGCCATCACAAGATAGATGACATACACCTTCTTGCGACTCACCACATCGGTGATGAATCCGAACGACACATAGCCAAGCCACATACCCACCTGCATGAACACCACCAACCAGGACATCGTCTGCGTGCTGAGACCAATGCCGCCCTGTGTCACCGGCAACGAGAGATAGGCCGGCACCCATCCATTCAAGCCCCACCACCCGAACAGTGCGCAGGCATTCATGAACGTCACGGTCGCCGTGAGCCCAAGCATGTTGCCGCGGAATATGTCCGTGAAGCGTCCCAGCGCGGCCTTGGCCACATCGCTCCCCTGCAAACGCACGCGGTGCGTCGCCACCCACGACGGCGGCTCTTCGACGCTGCGACGCAGCCAGAGCGTAAAGAACGCCGGCAGAATGCCAACGAAGAAGACCGCACGCCATCCGTAGCGCGGAAGCACAAAGCCCACCACCATGGCAGCCGCCGCAAAGCCGATGGCCCACGAGCTCTGCATAAGGCCGAGCGCGCGTCCACGATGTTTTGACGGCCACGATTCCGACACGAGCGCCGCGCCACTCGCCCACTCGCCACCCATCCCGAGGCCCAGCAACGCCCGGAACACCGCGAACTGCCAGAACGTCTGCGACAGACCGCATGCCGCCGTAAACACGCTGTACAACAACACACTCGCCATCATCGCACGCGTGCGCCCGTAGCGATCGGCAACGTGTCCGAAGATCAATCCACCGGCCGCACCGCCAAGCAAGGTGATCGAGCCGAGTGCACCGGCTTCTGTCTTGGTTAACCCAAGCTCGGCGATCACCGCCGACAGCGTGAGCGAGAACAGCATCACGTCGAACGCATCCAACGCCCATCCCAACGATGCAGCGATCAGGGCGCGGCGTGGTTGCGGTGCGGCGACCCGCCACCAGCCAAAGAGGCCAGCATCATCGGCGATAACTGGGGGGGCGATTGTGGACATCGGACGAAGCTACACCGGTACGGCGAATCGGTAAGCGCGTGCTTCTACTTGGTCCAGATCACAATGCTTCCGCAACCGCTCAATGGGGGGACAAACTGCCCGGGCGCTTGCGACTCACGATACACTTCAATACCGAGAATACGATCAGGGCTCACGAACGCGTCGATATCGTTCGCGTTCAGCTTGCCCATCTCTCCACCGTTGACATACACCGTTGGAATGCAGCGATCTTCGAACACGCCGCGCATGGTGATGTTCTGCTCAAGGCCCCGCGGACCGTCCAGAAAGACGCCCGGAATTCCGGTAAACAAATCCGAGGTAACGATCGGCTGTCGACGGGCAACATCGGACTCCGTAAGGAACCGACCCAATCCCGTTTTGCTCCGCTCGCGGAAGCCCTGCAGAATGGTGTATCGCGTGTAATTCGCGATCACCTTCATCGTGTCCAATACCGACTTGAAGGTGACGAGCTGCGTTTGCACCGGCTGCGTAGCATCCAACACGTCAACAACCTGCCGCGCCGGATAGTATCCGACCGCGCGAACCTCAAGGACACGTGTCCCAGTCGGCGCGTTCGTGATGGTCCACTCACCGCGTTCATTCGCACGCGTCAGTGGACCGTTCGCCACACCAACCTGCGCCCCGGCAAGCGGGCGGCCACCCACCGCGGAGGTCACCTTCCCACGCATCACGCCGTCGCCAAGCTTGATGCGACGCCTTGGCGGCGTCGCGTCTGTGCTGACGACCGAATCGCCCACCTGCACGACCCGCGCGATGCCAACAAAGAGCTCCCGGCGAAGGAATCCGTTTGGCGGAACCGTAAGGTCGATGACGTCGGTGCTGTCAGCGCCACGATAGGCCCACACCTTCATCTCCCCGGGGCTCGGCACGTCGCACATGGCATACCAGCCATTCTTGCCACTGGTCGTTATCCGTCGCGGCGCGCGCCGAGTGACACCTTGTCGCCCGATGCTCAACTCAACCCACTCCGCGACCACGGTCACACCAGTCAGCGGTTCGCGCCTTTTCGCGTCGCGGACGAAGCCCATAACAACCGCAGGCGCCTTTGCTCCCGGGCCGTCGCCGCAAATCGCCCGTCGCAATCGCTCAGGCGGCGCAATCGCCAGATCGACCACCACCTCGCGATCTGTCTCGACCGACACCGCGCGCAAAGGAGGTTCAACCCCCAGCGAATCGAGCATCGCATGGTGGAAGCCCAACTTGTAGCGGCCCACCGGCACGTTGACAAACTGGAAGCGTCCGCGTGCATCCGATACCACGGTGGTGCCGAACGCCGAGTACTTGTCGTCGGCGACCAGCTGCACCAGCGCGCCGTAGAGCGGCGTGTTTGCCACACTATCGAACACCACGCCGTTTACACCGGCGCTCCGCACCTCCGCACGCCCGGTTGCTCCGGCCGAGCGCTGCGCGAGGCACACCGTTGGGGCAAGCAACCACCCCAACAGCGCGACGACCCAGCCCGATCGCAAAATGCCTACCGGTTGGCGGTATTGTCGAGGAACGGTCGGTTCACAGCGGTCGTGGAGACCACCGTGAAATCACCGCGAGCGGTGATCGTATACACGCGTCCAGCGACGAAACTGACTGCCGTTCGTGCAATGGTATTCGTGGCGGAACCGTCCACGCGCGTGCCCAGGTTGTACACACCGTTCGGCACCGCCACAAAACCACCGCCAGCTTTATAGGCCACCGATCCGCCCACCGGCACCTCAACGGCCGTCGTGGTGTTGAGCGCGAAGAGCGTCATTGGCACAGAGTTCGAGATCGCGTTCACAAAGCGCACATAGGCCACCGAAAAGTCGAGCGTATCGACAAATGCGTCTTCGATAAGAAAGCTCTCGACGGTTTTGGCGGTCGCATCGTAGAAGCCGCTGACATACATCGAGTAGGCCTTGCCGGCAACGAGCGTGCTCTGCAGCGAGGTGATCGCGAGATCCTTGTCAACCAGTCCTGACACGCGACCACGGAGCGTGTACGCGCCCGCGTCGATTGCGGCATACGCACCGCCCGCGCTTACGCTGCCGTAGGCCACGCCGACCGTATCCTCTGCCCCAGACGCAGCGGGAGCGCGCGCGCTGACCTTGGCGTCGTTCGCGTAGAAATTCACCTGCCGCGCGTTGACGCCGAAATTGAAGAACTTGATACGTACGGCGGGAAGCGAACCGGTGATGTCCTGCACCGCGTTCTTGTCGCAGGCGCCCAGCGCAGCACCACCAACCACCGCCACGCCCAGCAACATCGCCAGCCGCGCAATCCGGGAAGTCAAGGAAGATGTGGTCATGGTCGGTTACGGTTGGATGATCCACATGGGTTTGGTATGAAAATCGGTGAGGAGTCCACCAATCGGCTCCAGTCCCGCCCGGTTCCACACGTATTCTGAGTTGTAGCGAGCGCGCATGCGCTGCACCAGCTTGCCGCCGTTGTCGGGGAACAGATTGGCGGGTGGAACGAAACCTGGGAACACCTGTTGCGCGCCTCGCGGGTCGAGACCGGTGTATCCGTACCGTCGCAGGTCGGTCCAGATCTCGACATGCCCCCACGCCCACTGGGCGATGTACTTCTGCGACATGATCTGAGTAAGCGTCAGGTTCGCGGCACCAGGAACGATCGTCGGGCTCGCCAAAAACGCCGCCTTTTCGGCCGCCGTGATCTGCGTCGGTGACTGACCGGCATCCAGGTTTCTCGCATTCACGAAATCGATGTGCGAGGAAATCCCGTTGGTGTACGCCTGCAGTGCGGTCGCCGTGTTGCCTACGCGATACGCCGCCTCGGCCTTGATGAACTGCAACTGCGAGAACGTCATGATCGGCATCCGCGATTTGTCATCGAAGATGTATCGTGCCGGACCACCACCCGCGATGCCCGCGTAGCCGAAGAAGTTATTCGGCTGCTGCGCGGTGGTGAGCGCTCCGAACAAGGCCACCTGAGGATCCAAGCCGCGATACACGCCGTCAGGAGAGGGCGACAGCATCCGCGACATACGCGGGTCGGTCGCGCCGAATTGCGTGCCGTTCATCAAGCCAACCACAAACTGGGTCTGCCGATACGAGCGAATGTTATCGCGCGTCCACCCCAGGTAATTGCGATCGTCGTTAATCGTCCCCGGATACAGGAGCAGCGCGTCATCGGCATTGCTGGCAAACGCCTGATCGACCGCAGCGATCACCTCGGCCGGCTTGTAGCTGCTCTTATTTGAATAATGATTCAGGTTGAGCGCCAGCAAGCCGTAGGCGAACTTCAGCCATTTCGTGCGATCACCGTTGTAAACCCGATCGGTCCGACCCAGATAGGCCTGATTCACCGCACCATCGGTGCGCTTCAGGTTGTCGATCGCCAAACCGAGCAGCCGCTGGATCTCCGTGTAGGCAAACTCCTGCGAATCATAGTTGAAGGTCAGCTTCGACTGGTCGAAAGCCTCCTTCACAATGATCTCACCATGCATATCCGTCACTTGCTGCCATCCCCACGCCTTCAGCGCATAGCCAACGCCCAGCAGGTCCCATCGCTCTTCGGCTTCGGCCTTGTTTATCATGTCGACCAGGTTTTGCCCCAGCACGTAGTACACGTCTCGCCAGAGCTGGCCGCCATTGTCACTCGGGGCCAGATCATACCCCATGCGATCCCAGTTGGTTGGCGCGGTCGCTGGGATCATCCACTGCTGGGTGTAGCGTCCAACGAATCGTCCGTCGATCTGCGCAGAGGTGGCCATCGAATGCAGCATCTGTGGCAGATACAGATTCGGAGACACCGTCTGCGGCGCGTTCGGGTTCTCGTTGACGTCGAGAAAGTCGTCGCAGCTCACAGAGGTGATCGTGAGTGCACCGACCAACATCGGCAGGAAAGTCTTCGTCTTCATTGCTTAGTACCCCAACCGAACACTGAAGGCGATACCGCGCGGCATGGGGAAGTTCCCAAGATCGATGCCTTGGCCTCCCGAGCCACCCACGGCCGCCGTATTGCCGTTCACGATCGGGTCCAGTCCCGAGTAGTTCGTGAATACGAACAGGTCTGTCATGGTCATGGCGATGCTGGCATCTCTCGCCCGGATCAGCTTTGCCGGGACCACGTATCGAATCGTGACGTCGCGAAGACGAAACCAATTGATATCCTTCTCGATGAACAGCTCTTCGCTCATGCCCGTGTAGAAGGCATTCTGTACCGCCGGAATGATCAGGATGTTGTTCTTGGTGGGTGTGGCGCTGTTCTCCTTGCCGTCACGAAGCACGCCGTCCACAACGCGAGCCTTCTCGCGGTCGAGCGTGCGCTCCGTGAGCCCACGGGCGGTCAGGAAATGCTGGGTGGCATTGAACACGTCGCCACCCTTTCGCACGTCAACCAACATGGTGACGCTCAGGCGCTTGTAGCGGAAATTGTTCGTAATGCCCCACGTAAAGTCAGGCGTCCGATCGTAGCCCGCATCCACGAAGTTCGTGTTCCGCAGTGGAAGCCCCGTGGTCGGATCGATCAAGAGCTGCCCTGCACGGTTCCGCAGGTAAAAGGTGCCGGTGAGCGACCGCGTGGAAAGGCCCGGCGCGACACCGTTCCGCACGTTGCCGTACAGCCACGTATCCGACACGTACGACTCCGGCAGCGCATTCGGCAGCGCGAGCACCACGCCACGCGCGTTATCAAAGTTGGCGAGGATGTTCCACGACGCATTCTTGGACTCTATCGGCGTGCCAGTCAGCGTCACTTCGACACCGGTGTTCCGGGTCTCCGCGCCGTTCAAATTAAAAAGAATAAAGCCGGTCCCGTAGCTGCCACGAATATTTTCGACAATCTGGTCCCGCGTTTGCTTGCGGTACGTCGTGATATCCACGCCAAGGCGGTTGTTGAGAAAGGTGAAATCGCCGCCGTACTCATACGACGTCGCGAACTCCGGGCGCAACGCGAGATTGGGACCAGTGAACCCGTAGCCGTACCCGCCGTACGACGTGGTTTTGAACTCGAGCGACGGGCGAAAGGCATACGGCCGCGCATCCTTACCCACCTCAGCGTACGCACCGCGCAACCGCGCCGTCATGAACTTGCCAAGCGAGGGCACCGCCTCGGACAACACGAAGCTGGCGTTCACGCTGGGGTAGAAGAACGAATTCCGTTCCACGGGGATGGTCGAGGTCCAGTCGTTGCGCCCCTGCAGCGTGACAAACAGATAGTCGCTATACCCGACCACCGCCTGGCCGTAGACGCCAATGAGGCGACGCTGAAACACGGTCGTTCTGTTCGTGCGCAGACTGGTATTGTTTGCCGAGACGAAGTTCGGATCCAGGAACTGCAGCCCTTGCAGGGCCGAGACCTGTGATCGCAGATCGTTGACCTGATTTCCGATGAGCCCACGAATCGTGAGCTTCTTGGTGATGTTTCTGGTATTGAACGACAGGATGGCTTGCGTATTGACGTTGCGAACCACATCGACCGCATTGTCCAGCGTGCCATTGTTGTTGAAACCCGCGCCAGCTGTTTCCGGGTGGCGAATAAGCAAGTTCTCGGCCGTGTATCCGTCCGAACCGACATTCACCCGCAGATTGCCCCAACTCATTGGCGTCAAAATGAGCCCGAGGTTTGCCACCAACCGATCGGTTTTTTGGTTTCGGGAGTTCGCATTCACGCTGAAATACGGATTGTCCGTCTCCGCCGAGGCGGCGAGGCTGGTGATGCGTCGACGCGTGCCGGCGGGCGTCAGGAAATCGCTCGCCTTATCGGTCTGCGGCCAGAGCAGCAGTCCCATGAGTGGCCCAGCACCGCCGGTATTCGCCTGATCGTTATTCGATTTCGAAAACTGCATCGACAGATCGGTGCGGATCCATTTCGTGACCTGCGCCTGCGTGGCGCCGGTCAAGTTGTAACGCGTTAAGCCCGAGTTTGGAACAACAGATTGTTGATCGACGGCGCCGACGCCTAACCGATAGTTGATGCGATTATCGCCCGTCGCGCCACTGAACGTGACGTTGTGATTCTGCGAGACCGCCGTCTGAAAGAAGCCGTCAATATTGTCGTAGAACGTGGTTCCTGCCGGGTACGGCCTCCCGAAATACGAAAACGAACCGAGCAGGTCGCCTGCTCCGAGGCTCGTCGGACCGTACGTGCGCTGCACCGTAGGTTGACCGCGCGTCTGATCCACGCGCGTGTTGTTGTTGTACACCATCCCACTGGTCCCGGCCTTTCCGCGCTTCGTGGTAATCACAATCGCGCCGTTCGCGGCGTCGATACCGTACAGCGCCGCCGCTTCCGGGCCCTTGAGCACGACCATGCTCTCGATGTCGTCCGGATTGATGTCTGCGGCGCGATTGGTGAAGTCCACGCCGCGATTGCTGAAGGACGTGGCCGTAGAACCGTCGGACACCAGCACACCGGTATTGAGCGTCTTGTTATCCAACGGCAGTCCGTCAATCACCATCAATGGCTGATTGCTTCCGCTGATTGAACTCACGCCGCGAATCGTAATCGTGGATGACGCACCAGGAACGCCCGAGGTGCTCGTCACCTCAACACCCGCCACGCGCCCCTGAAGGCCGTTGATGAAATTCTCGCGCCCTGTTTGCGCGATGTCCCCGCCAATAACGGTTTGTTGCGACGTCCCCAGTGATCGTTTGGAGGCCGTTTCACCAAGCGCCGTTACCACCATCGCATCCAGATTCGACGCCAGTTTCGTGAGCTGCACGTTGATCGTGTTCTCGGCCCCCACCACGCGTTCCTGGAGTCCGTAGCCGATGAGCCGGAATTGCAGCACCTGGCCAACGTCTGCACGGACCGTGTAATCGCCGAGGCTGGTCGTCTGCGTGATCTGCGTCGTCCCCTTGATCACCACCGACACACCTGACAGGCCTACGCTCGCATCGCGCGTCACCTTGCCGGTGACCGTCTTCTGCTGCGCCAGCGCCTGCGACGCACAGAGGAGTGAGGCCATGAACACCGCGAGTACTCGTTTTGGCATCATCAAGAGGACCGGGTTGTGGTAAACAGCACGCGAAGCACCTCGCGAGACGACGGGCAGGAGTACGGGACGGCTTGGTGATGCACGATACGATTCCTTTACACTAAAGTAGTAGATCCTTGGCAATAGGTTAGGGGTATCAGCGCAGTTTTCCGGAGAAGATGCAGTCACCTGACATTCCAGAGTGCTTCGTTCGGCTTTGCTGCGGCGAACTCGACAGCCGCTTCAACGCCGCTAGAGCTGCCTTGTTGCGCCCCACGTTGCCAGCCGTTCGCGATACGCCACGTCATCGTACCGTGCCAGCGCAAATGCACGAGCGTATGACGCACACGGCGCTCCAACGATCTGCGCCGCCAACAATTCGGCCGCCGCCGGTGCCGCCATCAATCCGAACCCAGACAGCGCCGCAATCACATACGCGCCCTGCACCGGCAATCCACCAATCAGCGGGCGATTCTCTATCGTCTTCGTGTAGTACCCGCCATCCACATAGGCACGCGGCAATCGGTCAACATACGGCTGAAGCCCGGGCGACAACCGCGTCATCCCACGCAATACGACTTCAGCGTAGAGATCGTCGTCGGGCAACGGAAACACCGGCACGTCGAATCGGTGCGCGCTGTGATAGTCCCACAGCATCAGCACCGTTTGGCTATTTCGATACCCGTCCGGGCGCAGATGAATCCCCGGCGGGAGCGGCTCCGTGAGCCAGCGCATGGTCTCATCGGCCGCAAGCTCGGCGCGCTCCTCATCGGTCCACGGCAATTCCTGCGCATCATCCAGGATCACGAGACCGGTGTTCCGATCAATGATCCCGAGCGTGTCTTCGACAGAAATCTTGAGATGCATCTCGGAAAAGACGGGCAAGTCGATACCAAGCATCGCCGCAACCTCACGTGCGAACGGGCCGGCCGCGTTCACAAACACCGACGTCGCGATCCGTTCCTCGCCGCCGCCCGTCAGCGCCACGCCTACCGACTCCACACGCCCGTCGTTCGTGCCCACGTCGGTCACGCGACCAGACACCACGCGCACGCCTGCCGCGCGCGCTTCATCAAGCAAATGCATGCCCAGCTGCTGGCCACTCAACCACCCGCACCGACGGGCGTGCAGCACCATCACGATATCGTGGGACAGGAAGGGGAAGTGCTCTCGAATACTTGCGCCATCGAGAAAGAGATCCGCCCCGTCCGGATGATCACGAAAGCCGGTGTGCGCGCTCGGTTGATACGCGCGTGCTTCGCTCGTGGAGCGGTAGACGCGTAACTCGCCAGCGCCCTGCGCCGACGCGAGCGCAGCATCGTCAAGCCACTGCGAAATCTTCGAGGCGTCGGCCGTCGCATAGACATAGCCTCGGCGATTCATCAAGAATCGATCGCCACTGGCCTCGCTCCACTGTTCGAGCAGATCAATGCTGCGATTCATTAAGCGCACCATCGCGTCGTCCGGCCCGGGCCACCAGTTGCGATACGCCTCGGTGGACTTGTCGCTCGTGAGCGTGAGCGGCGGTCGCTCGTCGACCAGCACGACGTTCGGTACGCCGTGCGCCACGGCGAGCGCGTGCGCAGCCGCAATACCGGCGATCCCGGCACCGCAGACGACCGCGCTGGCGCTCGTGTGCATGTGCGTGTGCGTGTGCGCACCCGTCGCGTCAG
>Ga0209591_10001246_pt1 | contig 32118 bp, 29 predicted proteins | sample MAT01_FD_187207 | JGI IMG/M metagenome (GOLD analysis project Ga0209591, IMG submission 187207) | Freshwater microbial communities from Lake Fryxell liftoff mats and glacier meltwater in Antarctica - MAT-01 (SPAdes) (version 2) | ecosystem: Environmental > Aquatic > Freshwater > Ice > Liftoff... | reverse complement strand
GCATCGTCGATATTGGCCGCACGCTCTCGCTCGGCCACCAGTCCGACGCCTACCCGGTCGTGTTTGTGGCGGGCGCTGGCACGACGCTTACCGCTGGACAGAGCGCCGGGGCGAGTTGCAGCGTCGGCTTCGGCGGCGGCGGCGAGCTGAACGTCAGCGCCGGGGGCAGCTTCCACTGCCAGGCGCCGCTTTTTGTGGGGCTGGGCGATGCAGACGCCTACCTGACGATTACCGGCGCACCCAGCCGCGTGCGCGCCCAGCGGCTTGAGCTTGGCGCACCGGCGGCGGCCAACCCGGCAGCCAGCGCCATCCTTGAACTGAAGGGCGGGCAACTCATCCTCGATCAGCCGAGCACGATCTGGGAGAACGGCACCCTGAGCGGCAATGGCCAGATCGCGGGTGATCTGAACGTGGAGGGCACCTTCCAACCCGACCTGATTGGGCTTGATCCGGCGCCCAACCAGCTCCAGGCCAACCCTGCGGCCGACGTCGCCCAGGCCGGCGCGCTGCGCGTTACGGGTGCGCTGACGTTTGCGCCGGGCAGCCGATTGGCGGTGGGGCTCACCGGCCCCGGCCAATATGGCCAATTGGTTGTCAGTGGAACGCTGCAGCTCGGCGGCGAGTTGAACCTCGCCTTCAGCGAGGGCTACGCGCCTGAGGCCGGCGATGTCTTCCAGTTTGTGCGTGCCGACACGAGCAGCGGTGCGTTTGCGACGGTGGCCGTAACCGGCCTGGCGCCGGGGTGGGCGTACACCCTGAGCAGCAGCGGCGGCGTGACCACCCTGCGCTCGGACAGCGACGGCGTGGCAACGACAACGCCGACCCAGCGGATCTACCTGCCAGTAGTGCGGCGTTAGGCCAGAATGTGGAGGGCCATTGTGAGTACGTCCCAAAGCCAGGAACGCACTATGGGTGCATTTGTTCGCACAGGGTTAATTTTGATTAGCGTGAGCCAACTGCTCTTTGCACTGGCCTTTTTCTTCCAATGGCCGCTGGCCACAGCCGTCTGGCCATTTCCAGGAACAACGCCACTGACTTACATGTTTTTAGCGTCGATCTTTGCGGCGGCAGCGGCGGCAACGTTATGGGCGACGCTTAGCGAGCAGTATGCGGCACTGGCCGGGATTGGGCTTGATTACCTGATGATTCTGGGGCCAGTTGGGATCTTTGTGTGGCAACTTGGCGTCCAGACGAATAGCGCCGGACTGCGCGGCTATGCGATCGCGTGTGCGTTTGGCGCCGCGTTTGGGGCCTGGCTATTATGGTGGAGCCTGCGCTTCCCGCTTGATCGCCGCATCCCGCTGCCGGCGCCCATTCGCTGGTCGTTCATCGTCTTTATTACGGCGCTTTTGATTGTCAGCACCCAACTTATCTTCCAGGTTCCCAACGTCTTGCCCTGGTCGATCACCCCAGAGCTATCTGTAGTGATCGGCTGGATGTTCTTTGGCGCCCTGACCTATTTTGCTTATGGTTTACTACGGCCAGGTTGGGCCAATGCGGGTGGGCAATTGGCCGGCTTTCTGGCCTACGATATTGTCCTGATGCTACCCTTTCTGGTTCGCTTGCCTACGGTTGCCCCGGAGTATCGCCTGGGGTTGTGGATCTATACGATCGTGGTGCTCTATAGTGCAGCGCTGGCCTTGTTTTACCTGTTTGTTCATCCGCCAACGCGGCTATGGCGGCAAACGCGGCTGCGCGTCTAGCTGCCCGCCGTCCGCCGCTAGTCGTCGGCCGATCCTCGATTGACGTGTAGGATGGGGTTTCAGGGGAGGGCGAAGCCCTCCCCTGGCCCCACCAGGAGAGCATACACCTGATACCGTGCCGTTCGGGCTGGAGGTTGAACTATGGCGCAGACCATCCGTTTCGTCCGGGATACACTCACGATCGATCAAAGCGTGATTTCGGCGCGCAACGCCGGCGCCGGGGATACCCTGGGATTCGCCGGGCGGCAGGTGACGCTGGTGACGCTCTGCGTGGGCTAAAGCCCAGCAGCTTCTTGGACAACGCATATAGTATCCCACTACGTTTTGGGCGAAGTCCGTCATCGCCGCTCGAAAGGCATCGGCCTCCTGGGCACTCCATGCGCCGGCTAGTTTGTCCAGGTCGTGATACCGCTGCGCCCGCGCTGCCTGGCGCTCTGCTACAACTAACTCCCGCCCACCCACAATGGTACAATGGCCAGGTGTGGCGAGTCTGTACGCGAATGAGAACGTTCCGCTGCAGGCAGATGGCTGATCACCCTCAACCGGCGCGCCTTCATCAGCCTGCGTTGGCAAAGCAATTGACGGAGGACTAGGCGATGCAGCGAACGATCAACGTCATTGTGCATGCCGATGGCACGATTGAGCCGCTTGAGCCGGTGGCGGTGAGTGGTTCTCGGCGTGCCCTGCTTACTATCCTTGATGAGCTACCAGCGGCCACAACACCAGCGCCGAGCGCTGGCCCTTTAACAGCAGAGCTGGTCGCACAGCTGCGCGCACAGGGCTTACTAGCGGTGCCCGAGGACATCCCTGCCGAGCTCAAGCCGCTATCACGGGAGGCACGTGCGGCGCTTGCCCGGCGCATTCCTGCTGGCACACCGCTTTCCCAGATCATCATTGAAGACCGTGAGGAGCGCTTTTGATGGCGCTGTTCTACGCCGATAGTAGTGTTCTCGTAAAGCGGCATGTTGTTGAACCCGGCTCGCTTTGGGTTGAAGACCTGTTTGACCTTGACCTGGGCCACGAGGTGATAACCAGCCGGCTAAGTACTATCGAAGTGGTGAGTGCCTTGAACCGCAGAGTGCGGGCAGAGTCGATTGCGGCAACCGATTGCCGGCAGCTGCGCGATGACTTCCTGTCGCTGTGCCGACACACGTATCAGCTGGTACAGGTGACGAACCCCGTGCTCGCTCGGGCACGGCTGCTGTTGGAGCGCCACGCCCTGCGTGCCTATGACGCCCTTCATCTCGCCTCTGCATTGCTGGCGAACGACCAGCTGATGGCAAGCAGTGCGCCTGCGCTCACTTTCCTCGCTGCCGATACTCGGCTCCTGGCTGCCGCTACGGCCGAAGGCTTGCCAGTTGATAACCCAAACAACTATCCGTGATGGCTGTGCGCAAGCTGCAAGCTGCTCACCATCCGCAGCTTGCGCAGATGACGCGCCTGCTGATCCGCCTGCGTGATCGCGATCAGCCGCGCTACCGCTGGCTCCACCTCGGCGCACGTCGCGTCGCTCGGCGGGGCAATGGGGAGCTGCTCGATGAGGAAACCAGCCGGGTTGAGTGCCTCGTCCTTCGTATGCGGAAGGAAGCGCCAGTTGTGCCACCACGCTTGATCACCTGCTCGTCTTTCTAGCACATCCTGAAAGGACGTAAGGTAGCGAAGGATAGTAGAATAGTTTGAGATGTCTATAGCATGCCCAGTGAAAATCATCCAAAGCCCTTCCCACTCCGGCGCCCAGCGCTTGATGTCCTGCCCGCGCAGATAGGGTTTAATAATTTCAGCAGCGCGCGGGTCTTCACGCACCAGCCGCTCAACCACCGTCTGCGCTGCCAGAAAGCCGCGCAGGTTCTCGCCATACCCGGCCCGGAGCCACTTGTTATTGGTGATGTACACCAGCCTGCCACCGTGGCGCAGCAGCTTCGCCCCCTGGTGGAAGAAGTAGACGAACAGGTCGGCGCTGCCGCTATAGGTCTCGGGGTACGCAGCGCAGCTTGGCGATCTGCACCGCGATCGGCTGGATGTCCACGCCGTAGATGCAGTTCTCGATCAGGAACAGCTTGCGCCCGTAGTCCAGCTCGTTGCGCTCGAAGGCTTCCGTAATCGCAACAATCTGGGCCTCCAGGTCGGCCAGGGTGCGGTCGCGCACATCGGCGTCGTCGATCCGCTCGGCGCTGCGCAGCGTGTCGCGCACCTTGGCGATCTGGCGCGCCTGCCAGCGCGCATTGCGCGGGTCGAGCCGGCCCAGAACGTGGACAAGCTTCTGGAGCACGCCCATCGGGAATGCGCCGCTTCCGGCCGCCGGATCGAGAATGCGCAGCCCATCGATGGCGATGATCAGGTGGCGCACTTCGTCGGGGCCAAAGCCGTGCTCCGCCTCCTCCTTGATCGGCGTATTCTCGGCCACCGTGAACTTGTAGCGCTCAAGGATGGTGATCAGCCCGGCGGCCTGATAGAGCGCTTGCCGCTGGTGCCGTAGGTCGCGTTCAGATCCACCTCGTGCTCGGCGCCGAAGAACAGCTCGTTGGGCACCTGCAGCGGCAGATCGTCGCGGTCGGAGAAGCCATCGACGCGCATCACCGTGCCGTCCTCGCCGGGCTTGTCCAGACACTCAAACAGCCCGCCGTTGAGGAAGGGGATATTGTTTGGCATCACGAAAGGTGAACTCAATCTGGAAGCGCAACTGGTAATCGTCACGCAGGACGTCCCAGGCCAGCGTGCGATCGCTGCTGAACAGAGAGACATGGGCCTGTTTGCCGGTCGCCTGCTGGCGCTTGACGATCACGACCACGTTGCGTGGTTGGTCACACGTCTTGTGGCGGGCTTCGACCTGATAGATCCGTGTCTCAATGCCTTCCTCCACGCTGGCTTGCTTCAGGAAACGCTCCGGAATGGTGGTCGGGTTGATCCGCTCGCCAGAGATCCGACGCGGGCCACGCCCGGCATACGGGCCGTCGTAGGGATAGTACAGCGCCGAATCGCTGCGCAGCTTGGAGATCAGCTGCAAGCCGAGCCGACGCGCCATGAGTACGGCATTGTGGTTCCCACAATGGCCATCCAGTACCAGATAGGTCAGCGTGAGGCGTGGCCGAATGCGGGTCAAGAGACCCTGGATCAGCGTACTGATGCGGGCGTGTTCGGCATTCAGCGGCGCATCGGCCTTGGCCTGGGTGCTGCTCCCTTTGGGGCGTCCCGGTTTCCGTTTGGCCGGTGGTGCGGCGGGGGTCGGCGCATCCGCCGCTGGACGCACGATCTGTTCAATCTGGACGGGGAAGGCCTTCCGCTCGGTACGACTGACCAGGGCGAGTGCGAACAGCGCGAGCCGCGGCACCGGTTTGCCAAAGATGCTGGAAAAGAAGCGGTCCACGCCATAGGTCTCACTGCCCGCCTTCGTCACGACACATTCGTCCCCGACCAGCAGAGAGTGGTCGCCGGTTCTGAGGAGGTGGCTGCGCACGAACGTCCACAGAATCGCCGCCCATGGCAATGTCGTATGAAAGAAGCGCTGGATGGTGCGATAGCTCCCGCCTGGCCCGGCCCAACGGGCAAGTCCCGGCATCGTGACTCGCCCGGTCATCGCGAGCATCGCCACGGTAATCCGGCCAAGCTGGCGCAGGGTCGTCATCCTGACCTCCGGCGTGAGACAAAGGAGCAATGGTAGAATAGTGTCCATGGCTTTTGTGGTTCTTCCGTTGTTCGGTTTTGATCAACCCAACGGTACCATAAAAGCCATATTCGTTCTCGGTCAGCTTTGGCGCAGGTATTGGTCGAGCAGACCGCATGTTAGGATGCTGCGCCGCGGAGGGAACGGGGCGAAGAAGCGCGTTTGTCGCTCTGCTCCCTGCCCTTCAAAAAGATACGTAACGTGCTGCGTGATTCTACGGTATCGCGCGTACTACAACGAGGCTTGTCATTCCGAGCGTAGCGAGGAATCTGCTACGGACGCCACATAAGACTCCTCGCTGCGCTCGGAGTGACAAACGCGGTGGCTATTACTACTATCGAAGTCTCGGAGAAGCTCGTATGGACGCTCAGCAGCTTGTCTCCAACCTATGGAGCGCGCTCGAGGCGCAGCAGTTCGGCCGCGCGCTCGATTACCTGGCCTCCGACTTTCAGTTCAGCGGGCCGGTGCCGGTGCCGCTAAATAGTCTCCAATGGATCCGCATGCATCGAGCGCTCGCCGCCGCGATGCCGGATATCAGCATCAACTACGTACCAGGCGGCGGCAGCTACGGTGTAGTGCATGGGTCGGTGCAACTTAGTGGCACGCACACCGCAACGCTCGATCTGCGCATTCCTGGCGTGCCGTTGGTGTGTGCGACCGGCAAGCGCATTACGTTGCCACGCGAGAAGGTTGATGTTGCTGTGGAGCGCGGCAACGTCATCGTGCTCCAAATAGAGAACCTGCCCGACGGCGGGCTGATGGGCATGCTCGCGCAGATGGGCGTGGCGCTACCGCACGCATGATACCCAAGCTCGCTTCGCGCAGCAGATCGGAATAACAGTGTTCCGGCAAGCTCAGGTCGGCATCGACGGGGCAGCACGCCCGTCAAGAAACGCTATTCGAAGCTGACGTATGGCGTACGCATACTCGATACGCTCCTGTTCGAGCCGTAGATTCTGCTCGCGCAGCGTGGCGAACAGGCGCTGTTCCACGTCGTCAAGGCCGGGCAGGCTCGTCGCGGGGTGCGGCTGCCCGGCAACGACAAACTCTGCAAAGGCTGCCAGGGTCGCCGCATCCATCATGATGCTGCGAGCAGCAGGCTGGAACGCGCGCAGTTGCGCCAGAATGCCGAAGCCATGGGCGTCGAGATCGCCCCAGTAGGCCAGTGGGCAGGCAGCAAGCCACGGCGCAGCGCGCAGCAGCGCGATCGCATAGCCGGAGCCAAATACTGCAAATGTGTCTGGCAATTCAGGCAGCGTCAGGAAGGTCAGCTTGTTCTCGACCACGAGGCAGCGGCGTTGCGCAAGATCGAGCTGCGCCACCTGTGAGATCGGCACGCTCAGGTCGGCGATTGGCAGCCCGAGTGCGGCCTGTAGCGCCGAGTCGAGGATGCGCAGCCGGAGCAGCGGCTCATCATAGCGCAGGCCAAAGCGCCGCTCGAACAGCGCCTCGTCCGCCGCGATCTGCACCGGGGGCAGCAGCGCGTCGAGCAGGCGGCGCAGGATGCCGGTGTGCTGCTCCACGAATTTGGTGTGGATTGGGATCGGCAGCTCGCGTGCGTAGAGCGCAGGCCGCGGATGCGCCAGGAAATATGTGCCGACGAGCAGCAAGCCCGGCCAGGCGCCAGCATGCGCGATCACCTGGGCCGGATTCTGGCGCAGCCAAGCCTCCAGCTGCGGCAGCGCGGCGCGGATGGCGGCGACATCCTGTTTGAACTGGCTGGCCTCGCTCGCCTTTTTGACCAGCCAGAGCAGATCGGCCTCGCTGTCGACCGTGACGCGCGCGGGCAGCGATTGCGTGCCGTAGCTCCGCATCTGGCGCGGCTGTAGCGCGACGCTATAGCCGTGGCCGCGCTCGGCCTTGGAGTCGGCGAGCAGGGCGGCGACCTCGGCGCGCAAGCTCAGATAGTCGTCGGCGGCCTGCGGCTTGCGAAAGGCGAGCTCCTGCGGGAAGAACGGCGCGCCCTCGAGCCATGCGCGCAGCATCGGCAGATACAGCCGCTCGGCCTTCTGGCGAATGTCGTCCGGCGTGATCACAGCGCCGCGCTCGATTGGGCCGCAGCCTTCCGCTCGTGGTACTGCGCGATCGTGAGGTTGTAGACCCGCGAGTCGTTTTCCTCGTCGTTGTTGGTCACAAAATGACAGGCCGCGATATACGGCTCGACGATATGGGTTTTGTCGAGCGGCGTCACGACCAGCAGTTGCAGGTTCAGCTGCTTGAACAGCTCCATCGCGTAGCGCGCATTGGTCTCGTCGGATTTGCTGAACGCCTCGTCGACGATGACGAAGCGAAACGAGTTCGCGCGTGCCCCGTCGGTATCCAGACCGAACTGGTAGGCAATCGCCGACGCAAGGATGGTATAGGCCAGCTTCGCCTTCTGTCCGCCCGATTTGCCCGACGAGTCAGAAAAGTAATTCTTTTCGCTGTCATCCGCTTTGTAGCGCTCGCTAGCCGAGAAATCGAGCCAGTGGCGCACGTCGGTCACTTTTGTGGTCCAGCGCTCATCTTTTTCGAAGCGTTCGATCAGGCTGCGAATCTTCTGGAAGCTGGCCTCGTTCGTTTCGGCGCTGCTGCGCTGCCCGACATCCGGCAGGCACGCGGTGAGCGCCAGCTTGAACTCCCGCACCTCGGCGTCGCGGCTCGGGTCGTGATTGAGCTGAATATAGGTCGATTGGGTGTAGTCGATCGTGCGCAGCGACTGGTTGAGGTTGCGAATGTTGTCGCGGATGTCTTCCTCCTGCTTTTCCAGCGCGCTCTTGAAGATCACGATGTCGGCGACGACCTTTTCGTCGAGCAGGCGCTTGAAACGCTCGGCGTAGCGCGGCAGATCGTCGCGCTCGATCGTGGCCAGTACGCGGCGGAACTCGTCGAGCGCATCGAGCGTGGCATCAATGTCGCTTGTGTCGGCGGGGAAGGCGTTTTTGTAGCCGAGCATCCGACGCACCAGGCTGTCGCGCAGCGTGTTGAGCCGGCCCTGCTCGCCGCTGAACGCGCTGCGAAACGAGGTGCGGGTTTCGTCCTCGGCCTCGCGGATATTGGCGAGCGTCAGTTCGCGGGCCTTGACGCGGGCGGCGACCAGCGGCGCATAGCGCGCGACCTCGTCGGCGGGAAAGACGCTCAGGCGCGTTTCGGCATCGGCGCGCTGTTTGGCGTACTCCTCAAGGTCGCGCTGGTGATTCGTCTCGGCGCGGCTGGCCGCCTCACGTTCGCTTTGCCTCGCGCCGAGCTCGGCTTGTAGCGTGGCAAGGTCGGCGCGCAGCTGGCGCAGGCGGTCGGAGCTCTGCTCAAGCTGGCGCTGCTGGTCGCGCAGCCCGGCGATCTGATCGGCGTCGCGCTGCCAGTTGATCGCGCTAAAGCGGTCGAAGGCCAGCAGCTCGCTGAGCCAGCCCAGCTGGTCCTGGCGCAGCTTGCGCTGCTCGTCCAGCTTCCTGAGCGCCTGATCGACGTGCGCGAGCGCCTGTTGCTGGCGGCGAAGCTCGGCTTCGTACTCACGAATCTTGTCGCGGTTGTCCCAGCCCAGCACATAGAACTTGCGGTCGCCAAGCGCGCGGCGGTCGTCCTTCTCGTGCCGCGCGCCGCCGCTCTTGATCAGCCCCTCACGGGTTATCGCGCGGTGCTCGTGGCGGAACTGATCGAGCGTGTCGCAGCACGTGTAGTTGTAGGCGTCGTGCAGCTCGGCGTAGAGCCACTGGTGGAACGCCGTGCCAGGTTTGAGCTCCAGCTTGTGCGGCAGCGCGTCGGCTTCGAGCGCACGGTTGGAAGGGGCGCGCCGCTCGCCAACGCGGTGGAACACGAGCCGCCCGCGCAAGTTGGTGCTGTTCACATAGGCGCTGATCTGCGCGTAGAGCGACTCGGCCACCAGCAACTGGCGGCCAAAGCCGTTCAGCAGCCGCTCGATCGCGCCCTCCCACGCCTGCTCGCCGTCGCGCACTTTCAGCAGCTCGCCAACAAACGGCGCCTGGCCTTCGTCGAGCCCGAGCGCCTGGAGCATAGCGGCGCGCACCTGCAGATCCCGCTCGGGAATCTGGCTCTTGCGCTGGCGCAGCGAGGCAAGCTCGCGCTCGATCTCGGCGCAGGCAGTCTGTAGCTGATTCTGGCGCAGCTTATGCTCGTCGCGCTGCTCGCCAAGCCGAGCGATCTGGCTTTCTAATGGGCCAAGGGCGGCCTGCGCCTCCACGCGATTGCTGTTGAACTCGGCCTCGCTCGCGTAGGCGGCGCGGTTGAGCTTGCGGGCCACGTCGCTGTAGCGCCGCTCCTCGCGGCGCTTGGTCTCCGTAAGCGCTTCGAGGTGCGCGATGTCTTTTTCGAGGTTGCGCAGCTGCTCGCCAACCTTGTCGCGGTCGATCGAACTCTTGAGCTCGTACTCGCGCTGGCGCAGCGTGGCAAGCTGTGCGTCGAGGGCGTCGCGCTGTTCGGCGGCATGGGCCAGCGCCGCGTTGGCGAGCGTCCGCGCATGGTCGAGCAGCCCAATCCGGCGCTGGGCGAAGTACGCGGGCACCGCATCCTCGGCGGCGCGTAGATCGCGCAGCTTCTGATCCTGCGCATCGTACTGGTCGGCCTCGGCGGCGAGCGGGCGCAGCATTGCAAGCTGCCGTTCGGCCTTCAGAATGGCATCGTGGGCGCGCGTAAGGTTGTCGTAATTGGTGCGCAGCTGGGCGATCCTGTCGTGTGCGTCGGTGCGCTCCAGCATATGGTCGCGCACAAACTGGTTCAGGCCACCGATCTCCTTGATCGAAACAGTCTGGTTGAACAGGTCGAGCGCCTTGTCGGAGCGCAGGCCGACGATCTTGCAGAACTGGCGGCTGTAGCGCACAAACTCGTCGTAGACTTCAACGTTGGCGGCCCGCAGGCGCTTCTTGAGCTCGGGGATCTTGCCGAAGTCGCTGAAGTGGCGCTGGATCGAGAGCGCGCTCTGGGCCAGCGCAAAGAACTTCTTGACGCCGTCGTCCTCGATCCAGAACACCTGGGCCAGGGTGAGCTCCTGCCCGTAGGTGACGTTGGCGAACACCGCCAGCAGCACCGAAAAATCGTTGCGCGTGCGGAGGAACTGCGTGCGTGCGGCGTAGCTTTCCTCGGTCTTGACTTTGCCGTATGCGCCGAGCATATACGTGCGCTCGTCGCGCTCGCGCCGCCGCTCAGAGCCGCTGGCCTGGTTGTAGCTGCGCTTGCCGTAGGGTACCAGCAGCGTCAGCAATGCATCCACCAGCGTGGATTTGCCCGAGCCGTTCGCACCGGTCAGCAGCGCGGTGTGGCCGCCGGGCTCGATCGCCCAGACCGCGCGGTTGAAGGTGCCCCAGTTCAAGACTTCGAGGCGCTGGAGCCGAAAGCCGGTCTCCCTGGCATCGTCTTCGAAGTCAATCCGCAGATTCGCCATGGCGTAGCAGTTTCTCTTTGATCTCGCCAAGCACATCGGCAGAGATTTTGGCGGTAAGAATGCGCTTGACCTCGTAGCGCTCCTCTTTGCCGCTCAGCCGCCGCAGGAAGCCGAGATCGACCACGCGCGCAACATGGCCGTCGAGGGCGCGCGCCAGCTTGATCTCGTCGCTCCGGCCCTGGTAAAACGGGCGCTGCATGTCGCGCAGCTCCTCGATCATAAGCACCAGCCGATCAGATTGCGGCTCGCTGCTATCGAACTGTTGCAAGGCTTCGCGCAGCAGCACCAGCAGCAGTGTCACTGGGTAGCTGAGCCGGTCGCGGCGGGTTAGGCGCGGCAGCGTGCGCGCGTTGGGGGTGTCGTCGTCCGGCTCGGGCTGCTGGAGGTAGGCGTAGCCTTCGGGCTCGTCGAGATACAGGGCCAGGCCCATGCGCTCGAAGTGCTCGGTCACGGCTGCCTGATGTTGGAGCAGTATGCTCCAGGTCGGCGCGTCGTCGTAGTAGACGATGCCCTGGAGCAGCTTGATCAGCACCGGCGCGTAGGGCGCGATGGCATCAGCCCTCATCGGCGCCTCGCGTGGTGGAAGGTGACGAGCGGAACCGACAGCTCGGCGTCCGTCTCGGCGTTGCCAGCGTGCTGGATGCGCAGCGTTTCGCTCTGGTCGCCGTCGATCTGGGCGGCGCTGTGTGCCGCAAGCTGCACGTAGCCGATCACCTCAGCCAAGCCCTGCGTGATCGGGTAGCGGGCCGCCACCTCGGCCAGCGTCACCCGGTTGCGGGTCTCCAGCAGGATGGCGACCCGCTGGCGCAGTAGCTCCTCGTCGATATAGAACTGGCCGTACAGCCGTGACAGGTCGGCGGCATCGAGGTCGCCATCCGCCAGCACGACGCTGTGCCCGGAGAAGCTCGGCGGCGCGTTTGGTTCCCACAGCGGCTTCTCCATCGGCATGCGTACGTCCGGCTCGCCTTCGAGCTCAAGAAAAGCGTCGTCGGTGGGCGGGGCGGCAACGGTGCGCGCAGCGGTCTGCTTGATCGCGCCAATCAGCTCGCGCACGCGCCGGCCTTCGGCCAGGTTACGCTCGTCGAGCATGCGCCGCAGCTGGTCGGCCAGGCGGTGGTTAGATTGGATAATCTTCTCGCTGGCGTCGAGCAAGTTATGCTTCAAGCGGCGCAGCAGCCCGTACTCGTCACGCATGGCGCCGAGTTCGGGCAGCGCGTAGACCGCCAGCAGCAGGTCGCGCAGCCCATCCTGGCGCGTCGGCGAGCGCAGAAACTCCCAGAAGGCGTAGAAGCTGCGGCCCTGGTCGGACGCTTTGAGCGCGGCGTCGGCGTCCAGAACCTGGCCAACCACAGCGCCCTTCTGGGTGCCCTGCTCAAGCTGGGCGCGCTGCACATCGGCGGCGATGCCGCGAAAGTTCTGCTCCACCGCACGAAAGTCGGACAGCAGACGCCGCGCCGTCTCGTTGGCTTCGAGAAAGCGCTCCTTGAGCTGCGTTTCGCTCAGCTGCTCGACAACGCCAGTCTGCTGGATGCTTGCGATCTCGCGCTCGATGGTGGCTTTTTGCGCTTCGAGCTGGGCTAGGCGCACCTGGGCGTTTTGGCTGCCGCGCCCGACAAGCTCTTCGAGCAGCTCGAAAATGCGCAGAAAGCGCGACTCGGTGCCGACGAACTCGACTTTTTGGAGCTCCTCGATCCAGCCGATCGCCTGCTCGGCGTCGGGCGTCAGCTCGAAGACCGGGTCGTCGCTGCCGGGCGCGTAGTACTGGCGTAGCAGCCGGTGGTCTTCGTCGCACCACTGTTTAAGGTAGGCGGGGGCGGGGCGCGGATACAGGCCGGGCTCGTCGGCGTTCAGCTCTTCCAGCAGCAATTCGAGCTGGTCGGCGAGCTCGGCGGCGGGGATGACGATCCGGTTGGCACGTTTGAACTGCTGGTGCAGAAAACTCACGATCAGCGGCGCGGTCTCTTTTTGGAGCAGGCGCAGGCTCGGGGTGGAGCGCAGTTCATATTGGAGACGGGCGTAGTCCAAGGGCCACCTCACCGGCGACGGACGACGGACGACCGTCAGACAGCGGCGCGACGGTCGTCCGTCGTCGCAACGGGCAAGGAACGTTCGGGAAGCTGTACTAGTATAGTCGGGCGGGGCCACGCTTGGTATGCAAGGCGTTTATCCTCAGCTACTTAGCGTCGAGCACTTCGTCCACGCTCACGCTGAAGCCATTGAGGAGCTTCGACACCGCCCGATCACCGCGGTGGAACACACCGTGCTCGGCGTAGGCCTCATCCGCAAGCACCAGGACCGTGATGGTGCTCTTTAGGGGGTTGACGATCCAGTACTCGGGGATGCCGGCCTCGGCGTAGTCCAACGGCTTTTCTTCCGTATCGCGCACGGGCTTGTGATCATCCTCTTCCCAGATCCACCGCCCGTTTGCCTGGCGCGTGTCAATTGCCATACCCCTGCCCTGCCAGTGTGACAGCACCTGCGCACAGTATAGCCGGAGCGCCAGGGATCAGCTACTCCCACACAGCGACCGCCCCGGTTGAGGATGGCGACATGGCCTGGGTGCGCGACAGCGAGGAGGCCCTACAGATCGCCCGCCGGCGAGGCGAGCGTGCTGGTCTACCTAGCTCTGGCATGTATCGCCCAGCACAACCATTCGCGAGCGGCTGCAGTGCTCGCCTCAGTGCTCAACGAGGCAGCACCAATCGTGAGATCGCTGCCGCCCTGGTGCTTGCGGAGCGCACGGTGGAGACCCATATCAGCAACGTCCTCGGCAAACTCGGCCTCGCGTCACGGCGTGAGATCGCCGCCTGGGCGATCGCCGCTGGCCTCGCTCCGCCACCCATTTTGGGCACCTGATCGACCTACGGGTTGAGCGGACCAAGGATCACCCGCTGTTGGACATCCTGACGATCACGATCTGCGCCATCCTGTGCGACGCGGAAGGACCGAGGGGCATGGAAGCAGCATGTCGTGGCAGGTATGGCTGGCAAGTGATACACCTATAATGCTATGATAATCCAAGATGATCCCGCTGCATCCGTCCGGTAGCTCACGGATTGAGCGTCATCACCTCAGTGACGATAACACGCTCCGAGCTATGCAGGCGGGTTGACAGGTATGGAATTGTTACGCATACGCTTTAACCGACCGCCTGACAACCAGGAGGTGCTACAAGCCGCCGCGATTCGGCACATCTCCTTCACTATAAGCTATAGGGATAAACGCCTTTCAGACAAGGATAATATCAGGCAGATCTCTGACAATCTTCGGCTTCCCTCGTCTCAGATAATCCGAGAGCTTCGTGACCTGTTGAACTACGCCCAATCTGATCCCTCCTGCGGCGTAAATTTAGCTCGCCAGAGCTGTAGAGAGACCTGCCAGGCCTTCGGGCTGTTGCACAACGGTCGGCTGGACTTTCACAGGTGGCCCGTGCAGCTGGGACAATGGCTCTACAGAAGCATGCTCCAGGCCAACTCTGAAATTGCGCGTGTGACAGACAGGCTTTTGGAGGAGTTTCAGGCTGTGGCAGGGCGGCCTCGGCTCTGTATCCTGATAGATTTCGAGGATCTGACTGCTGCGTTTCACGGCCTTATCGCCGACCTCGCCTCGCTTCCCTGGGAGGCCATGGCACGTGATCGCGAGCCGCTTGAGCAGACACACGCGCTCGTTATCGCCCGACAGATATACAGCCACAGGTGTCTACCATCGTTACACAGGTACAGTTTGCACAGCCCAGCCCGCGTGCTGGCAGTAACGCCTGTTTATGACCCGACCGGGCGAATGCGTGTTCACGAGGAGCGCGCGCGGCCCTACAGACCTACAAGCAACGGCCATAGCACGCCGTTTGTCTGGTGCGACTGCCCGCCCGTAGAGCCTGGGGTCGCGACCGACACCTTGCAGGAGCAAATTGAGCAGCATGAGCCCCACGTGCTGCACTTCTTCGGGCATGGTATTCGCCTTACCGGGAAGCGCGATCTGGGCGGCCGGAGCATGTTCACGCTTCAGGTAGACGGGGAGCGCCCCGGACAGGAGCAACATCTCTCGCCGGGGGGTCTGCGCTTCGCGCTTCGTAGTGATCACCTCAGCTTTGTTGCGCTCTTCGCCTGCCTGGGTGGTGCCTTCGACCCACAGGCCCACGATCAGCGCGAACATTCCGTCATTGCCGCGTTGACGGAGCGCATCCCAGCGGTGCTGGCAATGGCTACACGCATGCCGCAGCGCTCGGCCGGCCTTGCCGGCGAGACGCTGTACGCGAAGTTGGCTCAGGGCGCAGAGTTGCTGGAGGCAGTGCATGCAGTACGTGGAGTGCTCTGGGGCGACGCACAGGCCCCCAACACTCTATTGACCGAGCGGAAGGCGTGGTTCGTTCCAGTACTCTACCTGCATGGTCTGTCCGCGAGCTGCAGCTTCGCTGATGTGCCGGAGCTACGTGCCCAACAGCTCTTGCCGCTGAGCACCGATCCTGAGGCCGATACGTTTCAGGATCAGCGGGTCGACACGATTGTTGCTGCCCTCGTGCAAGGCCAGCACGTTCTGATCCACGGCCCGCAGGGTAGTTGTCGGACAACATTGTTGTCCAAGGTGCGGGCCAGGCTGAGTCAGGCTAGCCAGCGCGGCACAACACCAGCGTTCCTGATAGGCTCGCACATCACGGTATCTGCGGAGCACAACGACGAAGCAAAAGTCACTGTCCGCCGGGCTATCGCCGCCGCGCTCGCTCAAGCGAGGGGCGAACACGTCTACTGGAAGGAGGCCCATCTACGGCTGCGCGCCTACTTAAACCCGCAGCAGCCCGGAAGCGCCCCGCTCTACCTACTCGTCGACGACTGTGAGCCTGATCTGGCCGAGCAGTTGATCCGAGCCGATAATGCTGCCCTCCGGTGTGTGCTGGTTGCGCCAGGCGATGCCGCTACCACTTACCCCAACGCCGTCACTATTCCCACTTTGGGCCTCAAGCCGCCTGCTAGCCGCGACGTAAGCTATGCTTGGTATGTTCAGCATATCGAAGACCCGCTCCGCGTGGAGAAGTTGCGCTTGCTGCATCTCCTGCTCGAGGTAAGACATCCCTTAAAACATCAGGAGATTCAGGAGATACTTAAGCTCGGGGACGAGGTGCTTATCGATTGTGTGCGCAGCCTTTCCAGTCGAACTATGCACTATGCAGTCCAGAATGTCGGCCTTATCTCCACGCGGGTTGATCCCTTGAGCTGGGAGCCGCACGAAAATCGCGAGAAGGTCGTTCGTGGTCTCTACCAGAGCTTGCAACATTGGTGTGATGAGCAGTGGAAGGCGTTCGAGAAGACGAGGACGCTGCCTGAGTCTATGCTGCGCATCCTCTCGTCATCAAGGCTCCGCGGGGAACTACGTCCGGTGCCGGTCGAGCCGGTCGTGGATGGAAACATGTCAGACGCCTATAGGTACTGGCTCGCCCTGATCCGCCAGGCTCAGCTGTACGACGGTGATATAGTGGAACAGGTCGCTGCGCTGATCATGTGGCGTTCTGGGGAGAGCAGCAGTGCCGCCCAGTACACGCAGCTTGATCGCTGGATGCTTGAGGGCATAGTGCTGACGGTGCGCGACCTACATGCGGCGGCTGAGCGCGATGAAGATACCATGCCAATCGACGAGGCCAGCGTCACGCGTGTACTCAGAGATGCTGCTGGAGCCCGGAGCGTGGCGCGGCAGCAGCTGCGTGAGGCGATGCAGCAGTTCTGGGCGCGGGAGGTGCTCCAACACCTCTAACGACCCCACGTGAACAGGTCAATGACCACTTGTAGGCGGCGCCGACCTTGGAGCCAGAGGAGCAGCCACCATGCCAGTTTCTATTCAGCGCTGGATTGACGCGCAGGGTTTTCGCAACGGCAATCCCTTTGAATTCTACGAGGCTGATCGCGACCCACTCCTTAGCAGCTACTTCATCTCGCCGGAGTGGTTCGACGCGCTGCGCGGGAACACTATGCAGCCACAGAGCGCGATCCTCTTCGCCGCACGCGGCCACGGTAAGAGCAGCCAGCGACGCCAGATCGCCCATCTCTGCGGCAGCGACAGCCCGCCTGCACTCATTATTGAGCTGACCGATTACGAGTGGCTGCGTGATGCCGCCGACGAGCGCCTTGAGCGGGTCTACCTGCGCAAGATTGTGCAGCTCGGGGTAGAGGAGATTATTGGTCGCCTTGCTCGCGACCGCATGGCCGCCTCCGAGTATGCCCAGGCACCCCAGCGGAGCGTTCAGCTCCGTGGCCTACAGCACTGGGCCAATCCGCAACGCCGGCTGCTCTTGCCTCCGCTAACACTCAGCGACGAGCAGCGCCGCTCGCTCGCCGCGCGGCGCGGCGTGCCGCCGGAGCAGTTGCCCAGCGATACCGAGTTGGTCGAGCAGATCTTTGAGGCCTACAGCAGCGAAGAGCTCCGCCAGATCCAGAAGGATCTACTAGATTTGGCCCGCCTTGCGGGCTGCGCAAGCATCTATGTGTTGCTCGACCGGGTCGATGAGGACTCCGAGACCGAATACGATGCAGCGGCGACTATCAAGCGCCTGCGCCCCCTGATAAGCAATCTGAATATTATCGAATGCCCTGGTTATGCCTTCAAGATCTTCCTGCCCAACTATTTGCGTCACGAGCTAATCATCACACGGGTGGGCCGGATCGACGACAGGATCGCCAGCTACACCTTGAGCTGGGAGGACAAGGATCTGCGAGCGATGCTCCAGGAGCGCCTGAGCTACTTCAGCCGCGACCGCGCACGCGCGGGCGGCAGCGGGCCTATTACAAGCCTGAGCGACCTCTGTGATGATACTGACACGCTACCTGATGCCGACAGCCTGCTGATTACAGCTGCCCGCCGCTCGCCCCGCCATATGATCCGGCTTGCGCGGCGCCTGATCGAGCACCACTGCCGAGCAGCCGAGCGGGCAAGCGACCTGATCCCGCGCGCGTTAGTGGAGCGTCTGCTGCCAACCCCACTGCCATGGCTGCGCGTCGATGACAATGACGATGTCTGGCTTGATCAGGAGCTCATTACGAGCAGGCTGACTAAAAAAGACCGGCAGATGCTGCTCTTCTTATGGGCTCAGCGCGGCCGTTATCAGAAGCACAGCCAGATTAGCCAGGCGCTCTATAACAACGGTCAGCTTAACGAGTCCATCGACCGGGCGATCTCGCGGCTGCGCGAGCGCCTGCAGCCAGAGCAGCCTCGCTCCCGTGACTACCTCGACTATGATAGCCTGCGCGGCTACCGGCTGATCAACTTCGAGGGAAGCTCCAATGATCCGGTATGACCTTATTAGTATTATTCTCTATCCGAAAATTTTTGTCGGAATACTGTCGGACAATTGTCAGAGAAAAGAGTAGTACCTGACCAGTCAATATCCTGGACACAACCAGAAAGACCTGTACTATAAGTTAGTGTCTTAATTCAGCAACATCATTCAGTGCTCTTCCATATTGAAATACATCAAGGGTGCTCTGTGTCATCTGCACCTGACGAGGGCAAGCTCTTCGTTGGTCGTGAGGTTCTACTTGAAATTCTCAATACAGAATGGGAAGCCTTCACGGCGAACAAGCACACCTACTCTGGTTATTTCCTTTACGCCATCGCCGGCATGGGAAAGACCTGGGCTTTGCGCACCTTCTATCACAAGGTTCTTGCTGCTGGCAGCCAGGCACTCTGGCTGCGTATTCTTGATCGAGAGCATCCGCTCCCCCCCCTCCCTCACCCTTCCCCAAATATAGCCGATAAAGATATTTCAGTGCGAAGGCAACTCAAGCTGCGCGAGGGTTTGGCAGAGGTGGGAGAACAGCTAGGTATAGGCTATCTCTGGGATCAGCTGCTGCCCGAACTTGACGCATACGACTTGGAGTTTGAGCTGCCACACGTGGTGCAGAGGCATCAGAAGGTTGTAGTGTGCTTAGATGGCGTAGACCTGCTAGAGCGCTACAAGCTCGGAGAGCAGAGCCGCTCCGCCTTGGCCGGGGGTGTAAGGCTGTGGGAGGATCTACAGGAGCATTGGCTACGGCCGGTGCTGGCTACGCAGGACTGCTTTATCCTGCTGACAGGGCAGGGCATGCCAACGTGGCAGACTTGGGAGACAGCCAGGATTATTAAGCCAGTGCGTCTGGAGCAGTTGAATCGTAATGAAATGATGGCTTTATTATACGAACATCTGCTTGAGAGCAATGTTAAGGTTGTTAGCGAGCTATCGCAAGGCCATGCCGCTTCGGTTACCTTTCTCGTAAATGAAATCAAGAATAGTACCTCCTCGCCCACAGATTTAGTGGAACCCCCGCATACGCTAGCCTATGACTATGATACTGGGGCTATAGAGCAAGTAATTTCCAACGGCCCCGAGTTTCAGACCTGGCTCACCCTGGCACCGGCCCGGCTATTGGATATTGGGGCTGTGCGAGAACTCACCGGGCTTCAGGCCAATGCCGCAAAAGACTTCTTGAAGCATGCAAATGACCATAAGATTGTCGAACGATTTACATATAGAGTAAGGCCAACTACCCACGCTTGGCTGCTACAGCAACGTCGTGAGGCTGATGTTGAGGCTCTATTGGAACAGTTCTCAAAGCTTGCAGACTATTATTACTCTTTGGTCAACAAGGATGTGCTCAAAAATTCGACGTTATTTATTGAATGGCTACATGCATCTTTACAGTATCAGTTCTTACAAAGAGGCAGTGTAGATGGGCCGACAAAGGATGCATGGAAGAAAGAATTCGATGCTCTTTTTGAGGCTGTTCCTGTGGAACTGATAGCTGCGGGCATACGTAACGACACAACGGTTATGGCCTTGTTAGCAAAGCTCAATTATCAAGAGATTATTAGGCGCATTTTGTCAACCGTAGATCGACAAGAAGCATTAAAAGAGTACCGAGCGAAGTTGGATGAATTTATTCGTGGGCGAATCCCCGGGCCACTGTCTTTAGAAGACTGGAAACTACTACAAGGACTAGTTAGAGAGGAACGCCCTATAAAATTAAAAGACGTTCAGCGCCTACTTGCGGGGATGCGAGCTCAGGGCAACGTAGATGCTGTAACAGCACGCGAGAAAATACGCGATCTGGCTGAGATATACACTATAAAGAAGGGAGATGAAGGCTACGTCGTTGATGAATGGCTGAGTGTATATCTGAAGCAGTACGAGGCGATCAGCTAACACATATTCAAGAGAGATCTACTGATGACAACGTATATCGCTCGCACAAAAGGCTATTTTGGTCAGGCTGCAACGATCACTGCACTAAAGCAGATGTTCGACCAAGTTCAAAGCCAGCCTGTGTGCCGTCTGGCCTACATCGAGGCACCTGGCGGCCTGGGTAAAAGCTTCCTGCAAGTGAAACTGCCAGAGCTCCTGGGCAGCCCAAGCGCTCTGGTGAGCCAACCGATTGACCTGAGCGACCCCGACACACGCAGCGGCAATCTGCTGAGCAATCGTGTGGTCGAGGCTTTGAAAGACGATCAGCGTGGTGTGGCAGGTGCATTCGACCCGTACCAGCAGGCGTTAGCTAACTACTACGCCGACCGTGGGCGCCTGAGCGCCCCCGAGTACGAGCGCAGACGCGCTGAGCTGCTCAATCATCTGGTTAACGACCTCAATCGCCTGGCAGAGTCGCGGCCGCTGGTGCTCTGCATGGATACCGCCGAGGCGCTGATCAGCTCTGCCCCCGAGGGCTGGCTTCAGGGGCTGCTCCGAGAGTTGAATCAGGATCAAATCGGTGAGCAGCGCCGTATACTCACAAACCCCTCGACCATAAATGATTTTTTTGATTGGTTTGGCGCAGTCATACCGAACCTTAAACATGCCCTTGTCGTCGTCTGCGGTCGTCCTGTCAAACAGGAAAAGAGCTTCTACGGTCACCTGACGTCTAGGCCAGAGCTTGCTCAAAAGCTCCAGGCCGAGCGCTACGATTTGAAACCGCTCAGCCGCGATGAGCTTGAGAAGCTGCTGCGCGATGAGTGGCATGGCACTGGTCAGCCCGAGAATAAAGATATTGACGAGGCACTGAAAATAAGCGACGGCTATCCGCTTCTGGCAACCGTCTATTTGGAGCTGCGTCGGCGCAGCAGTCGCGGTGATATTGCGGGGATCCGCGACCGCAGCCATTTTCAGCGCCATCTGCTTGAGAATCTGCTCGACCCGCTAGCTCCGCGGCAGCCCTTCACTCAGCAGATTGTCGCCTACGGCCTCTACGCGCTTATGCACGCCCGACGCGGATTGACCGCAGAGCAGCTGAAGGAGTTTCTACGGCAGTACCTCGGCGATGCGCCGTTGACAGCGGAGGAAGAAGCCGGTCTGGATATGGCAGTCGCTAACCTGCGCTTTGACGCGATGGTCAAGTATCGTGAGGAAAGCAAGCTGCTTCTACTCCATGATGAGATCCTCATGCTGCTGGATCAGAGCAGGATGAGCGACACCCTCGATATCCGCGACCAAGTGCAGAAGTATCTTGTCGAGCTGGCGCAGACGCAGCTTGGCGCCGCCGAGGCGCAGAAACATGTGCCTGAAGGCCGGAGTGAGTACCTGCGTGCGATGAACAACCTGATCTACTATCAGCTTGAAAAAGATCCTGAGGAGGGCTATCGCGAACATCTCAGGCTCACGATCAGCTTATTCAACGCACGTGAGCGGGTACTCCCGCTTATTCTCCGCGATGAATTCTGGCGCTGGCTCAGTCAACCCGTGAGCATCGCCGGCACATACGAGGCTGCTTACACGAACCGCGAGCGTCTGGGCAGAGGGGGGGTCAGGCTAGAATTAGAGGATATTCAGCGCGATGATGCGGTCTGGCTGATTAAATACTATGTGGCGCGGGGGGAGCTTGAGCAAGCTGTGCTCCTTGGGGAAAAAATTAAGGCGACGATTACCGAGGCCGAAGACGATTACTTTACCTTCGATTTATTCCTTACATTGGGGCGAGCTATGGTGCTACGCTTCGATCAAGAGGTCGTAGCTGACGCCTCAGGGGATCTGCTCGAGGCAGCAGTTGATCTGGCCTTTCAAGCGCAGACAAGCAAGCAGCCCTTCTTTCGTGGGCAGTGGGCCTACTTTCATGGGGTTGCATGTACCATAGCAGGATACCGCTGGCGTACCCTGTTCGACTTCGACCGCGCCGCCCGTCTTTATGAGGATGGCCGAGAGTCCTTTCAGCTCTATGCGCGCTCGCCGACACAAACCATGGATGTGGCAGAGGCAGTAACGCAGCTGGAGAGCAACCTTGCCTTTCTCCAGAGTAAGAGCGGGAACAGTGAGCGCGCAGCCCAACTTATGCGTGCAAAAATCAACTCGCCCGGGTTTACGGCGCTCTCCCTGGAGCGTCAGGCAATCAGCTATAACGTCGCATCGATCATCGAGACTGAGCGTGGGAACGTCCGCCTCGCAAGAGAGCATGTTAAAAAAGCCTGGGAGCTCGCCTTGATGGCGGGGGATAGGCGCATTATTGCCCAGGTTGCACTTCAGGTGGGCGTTGCCCGCCACGAGGCAATGAAGCTCTCGCATCTGATCGATCACGAGGCTGACCAATATTTCCGAGACGCAGTCAGCCGCTTCACTATGATGGACGAGAAGACGAGCCTGCGCGAGGCCGAGTTGGAGTATGCGCGCTATCTGCGCACCTGTGCGATTATCAGCAAGGCGTCGAATAAGATTGTGGATGAGCAAGCCTTTCTTGAGCTTGCGGACACCCATCTTGTAGCGGCCTTCAAAGCTCTGGGTGCCGACCCAGTAGACAAGCGGCTGCCCACAGTTCCCCGAGCCGAGCTTCGGGTTGAGCGTGCATTTATCTATCGCTTGCGCGACGAAGGGGAGCGGGCTCGGAACGCGCTTGTAGAAGCCGAAGTAACGCTCCGCCAACTGCACCCTCCGCCCCGCACTGCTCTAACCGTAGCGTCAACGATCTGCTACGAGCACGGATGGACGGCGCTCAGGGACGGCGCCCCCGCCGAAGCGACCAGAGCATTTGTTGCCGCCCTTGCACACGCCCGAAGCTTTTCGCCAGGCCATCGTAGCATCCGCCGTTTCGCAGAACTGCTCACCTTATATCTTCCAAACCTTGAGACCGAGACATTGAAGGCTATGCGCTCAGCAGCAGACGGCACAGAGCCATCTCAGCCACTTGTCGCCGTGGAGGGGTTGGAGCAGGTATGGCTCCAGATGTGGAAAGAGAGCAGCGGACAGGTTCAAGATCTACTGGATGATATTCTTTACGCCCGACGCTAACGTGCTATAATTGCGGCTATGACCGCATCGAAACCAATCATCCTTTCAGCATTCCATGCTGGTTTACTACACAACACTGTAGCAGGATCCGACTGCGACTGTGCCTGCCCAGTTGATCTGGCCGTACCCGCTGCGCCCGCCCTCCCCGACGCCCCTCTGCAGCTCCGCCCGGAGGTGCGCTGGCTACCGCTCGATGAAACGTTTAGCCTGGCCTTTGCGCCCTCGCTTAGCCAGGTCGCGGCCGTCAATGGCGCAGCCAGGGGCATGCTGGAGCGCTTTGTCACACCACGCCGGTGGCGCACGTCAGAGGAGCGGCAAGTTGCCCAGGATGGCTTCGCGCTCGGGCTTCTGACCGCGCACGACGCCGAGCCCGCGCCGCCACCGCCGAATGCGCTAGTGGCCTGGCTCCACGTGACGAACGCTTGCAATCTGCGCTGCGGCTATTGCTATATCGAGAAGAGCGACGAGGCGATGGACCTGGAGACCGGCATGGCCGCAGTCGATGCTGCCTTGCGCTCTGCAATTGTGGCCGGATATCGGCGGCTCGAGCTGAAGTATGCCGGCGGTGAGGCCAGCCTGAACATGGCCCTCGTCGAGCAGCTGCATCCCTACGCCGTAGCCCAAGCTGCAGCCCGCGGTATCACAGTGGGCGGGCGGGTTCTAAGCAATGGGGTAGCGCTGACAAGCCCGCGCCTAAAACAGATGCGCGCCCTGGGCCTCGAGCTTATGATCTCGCTCGATGGCGTCGGCGCTGACCACGACCGGCAGCGGCCCACCCTGGGCGGCGGCGGGTCCTTTGCTCGCGTTGTGGCCACAATCGACCGGGCCATCGCCCTTGACTTGCTCCCCCAGATCTCGGTGACGATCTCTGTCGAGAGCGTCGGCGGTCTACCCCAGCTACTAGAACTCCTGCTCGACCGCGAGCTGCCCTTCTCGCTGAGCTTTGTGCGCCCGGCGAACTTCGATGCAATTGCTGTCCACCACGCCGAGCAGAGCATTATTGCGGGGATGCGCGCCGCTTACGCTGCCATCGAGCGTCGCCCACCGCGCCGGAGTCTGCTCGGGTCGCTCCTTGATCGAACCAATTTGAGCACCGCTCACCGTCGTACATGCGGCGTCGGCGAGAACTACATGGTCTTTGATCAACGTGGAAATATAGCGAAGTGCCAGATGACCATCAATCAGCCGGTGAGCAGTGTGACTCACCCCGACCCACTTTCTGTTATTCGCGCTGATCAGATCGGCGTTCGCAACCTCCCGGTGGAGCAGAAGGCGGGTTGCCGGACGTGCGACTGGCGCTACTGGTGTGCTGGAGGGTGTGGTGTCGTTACTAAGCAGTCCTACGGTCAGGAGGACGTCGCCTCGCCAAACTGCGCGATCTACAAGGCCCTCTACCCAGATGTACTAAGACTTGAAGGGCTCCGCCTCGTCCACTGGTGGCGCAGGCAGCAGTCTGTCGGCTAATTGTCGGCGAACGGTACCCGCTCGTCACCCACTTGTCATAGCGAATGCCCTGCTAGAGTTATAGAAATGTCGGAACCCGCGTCCTATCATACGAGTGTCGAACGACAATACTCGACCGTATGAAAGGAGCGACGACCATGGAGACCATCCGCAAGCTCACGTTCGCCATCCGAGCAATCCGCGCCCTTGAGACGACCCCGCCCGCGTCGATCAGTCTGAGTCCGGAACCAATTCGAAGCATTCGTTCAGCTATCCGCTGAGACCCGAAGCCGGCGCATCTAGCTCTAATGTAGCTCAGAGAGGCACAAGCATGGAACAGGCCGGGGCCGAACTCGTTATCAGAATCCACGGTATAACCTCTGAGCAGCGCGACCAACTCCGCGACCACCTGCTCCAGGAGAGCGAGGGACGGGGCCTCCAGCTCGAGGCCGAGGTGAGCGGCGACGTGCTCGGCGACCTGAACTATGAGACCATCCTGGTTATCTGCACGATGGTCCAGACCGGAGTAGAGGTGGTCAAGGCGATCCACGCCATCTTGGAGCCCTGGATTAAGGAGCAGCATGTTGCCAGCAAGGGAACGCCGGCCAAGGAGCAGGAGATCAAGGCTGAGATCGTCGTGGACGGGACGGTCGTCACGCTGCCTGAGGAGGTGAAGAGCGACCAACCCGCAGATTGAACACAGCTACAAGCAGCTGATCGTCAGCAAAGCAGGGCGGTGCCATACGGCGCCGCCTTTTCGTGTTGCAAAGCCCACCACGCCTGGGTCTGTTGTCGGCTTGTTGTCGGTGGTTGTCGGCCACATTTGGCCCAATGTCAGCCGACCGCAGAAGAATGTCCGTGACCAGTCCTGGAATTGACAACACACTCTGGGGCATACTACAGCCATCGTATTAGCTGAACTGCCAACGGAGGGATAAGATGAACAACCTCATCGTCCTCGGCCTCTTCACGGTCGTCCTGGTTAGCCTTGTCGGGGGACTGTTTCCGAATCGCCCGCAGCCGCCGCAAGTCATCTACGTTCAGGCACCGAATCGGGAGCCGATTAGCGGCAACGGCTGCCTACCGCTGATCCTCCTGCTCGTAGTAGTCCTGCTCGCCATCGGACTAGGATAAGAGCCTTTACCCTAGCCGCTTTTCCTTGAGCCGCCCCTGCTGAGTTGCCCCAATCCCGGCGGTATGGGTGGCGCCAGTAGGTCATTCTGCGCATCTGAATCAGGATACTTATCTTCTGTATCTTCATCATCGGCAGCAGCTTCACGTCGGTGAATCTTCAGCGGGCCTGCTCGCCCTGATCCTCAGCGGTGCGGGCATAGAAGGATGTGAGGGCATCGGCTACGCCCGCGACGGCGGCCGCGAGGAAGCGCTTCCCATCATCCATGCTACCCCGCGCCGGGCTGTCAGAGTAGCCGTCGATGCGCTTCCAGAAGCCGTGGATCTCGGCTCTGTACGGGTCGGCGGGCGGGGCGAGCCACAGGCGAACTTCACAATACTCAAATGGGTACACAGTCTACCAGCTACGGATGTCAGGCACGCTATGCCACCTCGCCCATCACATCGCCTGCGGGCGAGATCGCGGTGACACGGCGTAGCCCCGCGTAGGCTACGGCGCAAAGCTCGGCCTCCAGAACCTCGCCCGGTGCAAGTCGGCGGCTGGTGCCCTGAGCGATAGCCTCCTCGATTGTGGTCTGCGGCGTGGTCCACGGCTCCAACGCGATGTTGTAGGTTCGCCCGTACCACGGCGACCCGAACGCCCCACCGTAGACCTGCCAGAACCAGAGCGCGCCGAAGAGCTCGGCCGGCCAGGCCATGCCGAAGCCGACCGCGCGGCGCCTGTTGGTGACGGCGTACCAGCCCGCCGTAAGGTCGGTCAGAAACAGGGTGTCGTGGGTGCGCGTCTCGGGCGGCGGGATCCTGCTGATGTCGATCAGCTCGCCGTTGCGGTCGGGCACGTGCGGCCACAAGTAGCCCGCGCCGGGGCGGTAGCGGTGGGTGGGCAGCGCGTCGGTGGCGCGCACCCGCGCGCCCGGCAGATCGACCACGCAGCTGTCGTCGAGGAAGGGCGGCCCGAATGCTGGGTGGTGCCCCCACATAAGATCGACTGGCTCACGGCCCTCGTTCACCAGCCGCTCCCAGATGCGCAGCACCGGCGCGCCCCGCGTGAGCGTGAGGCGCTTCTCTAGCAACAGCGGCGTGCGGTAGGTGCGCACGCGCAGCCGCAGCGTCACCCGCTCCGGCTCGTCCTCCAGCAGATCGTAGGCCCACGGGATCAGGCAGAGCTCACCGTGGGGGCCGAAGCTCGTGCCGGCGTAGCGCGCCGCGTTGCCGCCTGTCGGCAGGCACTCCTGCCAGCCGCCGGGGTAGTAGTCGAGAAATGCGCCCTCAGGCCGCGGGGCGGTGGGCACGAAGGTGGCTGGGTTGCGCACGCCGAGCGGCGAGCGCCACATGAAGTCGGTGTCGGTGGGCTTATGCAGGAACTCGATGATGTCGCTGCCCTTGTCGGCGAGCACCGTCACGCGGATCAGCTCGTTCTCCAGGGTGACGGTGCGCAGGCCACGGTAGACGTATTCCGTCGCCCTGCAGCCGAAGTTGCGCTCGTGAGTGTAGGCGGGCCAGACCATTGTGCGCTCCCTGAGCGGTTACAGCGGCACCTCGACGATCTCGGAGGTGAGGGCGCCCCCCGCGATGGTGACGATGCGGTAGTGAGGCGGCAGCAGACAGCGCAGCAGATCGCCCTCGACAGGCGCGAACTGGAAGCAGGTTGAGCGCAGGCCGTAGACTGGCACCCCGGCGATCTGGCGCTCGAAGGTGGCGTGGGTGTGGCCGGAGAGGATCGCGAGCACGTTGCGCCCGGCGATGCGCTCGACAAAGGCGTCGAGATCGTCGGGGATCAGCGCGTCGATGCGGGCGTGGCCCAGCGCGGCGACGTGATGGTGCATCAGGATGACGGCGGGCGCGCCGCCGAGGGCAGCATCCAGGAACGTTGGCAGGTCGGGCGTGGACTGTGCCTTATTGGCCGCCCCCCAATCCACGCAGACGAAGCGCACGCCGCCGCGCTCGAACCAGCCGTGTAGCCGGTCGGCGGGCGGGCTCGCGGGGAACAGGCCGCGCAGCAACGCGGGGCGCACGTCGTGATTGCCGGGCAGGGCGTAGAAGGGTATGTCGGCCAGCCCTTCGCCTTGGGCGATCAGCGGGCCGGGGAAGACCCCGCTCGGCTCCGCCCCGATGAGCTCGCGAAAGATGCGGTACTCGGCGTCGCTGCCGTGCTCCACCAGGTCGCCGGTGCTGACGATAAAATCCAGCGGGCCAGCGTGTTCGGCGATATGGCGCAGCACGGTGCGCAGCGCGTGCCAGGTCGAGTAGCCCCACAGCAGGTCGCCCTCGGCCAGATGGTGGTCGGTGATCTGAGCGAAGCGCAGGCTCATAGCTCGTTGTCCTTGGCGGCCAAGCGCAGCGGCGGGTGGCCGATCGTCCAGCCGCCGTCTACGGCAAGGTTCTGGCCGGTGATGTAGGAGGCGTCGTCGGAGGCCAGGAAGAGCACGGCGGCGGCCACTTCCTCGGGGCGGCCCATGCGATCAAGCACGGTCATGTCGCGCCAGAAGCGCATCACGGTGGGGTCGAGCTTCAGGCGCTCGATGTCGGGGCGGCCTGCGTCGATGATGCCGGGGCTTACCGCGTTGACCCTGATGCCGCGTGTGCCGAAGTCGATCGCCATCGAGCGGGTGAGGCCGAAGAGCGCGCTCTTGCCGGTGACATAGGCGGCGTGGCCTGCGGCGCCCAGCATCCCCTCCACCGAGGCAATGCTGATGATGGCACCGCCGCCGCCTTTGAACATCGCCTGGGCGGCGTACTTCGCGCAGTAAAAGACGCCGTCCAGCGTCACGCCGAGCACCGCGCGCCACTCATGCTCCGGCATGGCGGCCGCGTCGTGGTAGCCGCCGAGGTGGGCGGCGGCGTTCACCAGAATGTCGAGCCGCCCGTAGCACGCAACAGTCTCGGCGACAGCGGCGCGGCAGCGCTCGGCCTGCCCGGTGTCACACTCGATGAAATGCCCACCACAGGCCTCGGCTGTGCGAAGGCCGCCCTCGCGGTTGATGTCGGCGATGGCGACCCGCGCGCCCTCCTGGGCGAAGCGCAGGGCGCACGCCGCCCCAATGCCAGTGGCGCCGCCGGTGATCAGGGCAACTTTGCCTTCAAGTCGCATTGCTCACTCCCTCTGAATCAGGCGACCCATGCGCGCGGCCCGTCGCCGCGCAGCTCACGCAGCCGCCCCTGCGTTGCATGCTGCTCCAAGTGGGCGCGCGCCGGCGGGAGCCACTGGATCGGGGCGCTGCTCGGCCCCAAGCGTGCATCGACGGCGGCGCACACCGCCCCGAGCGTGAGCGGTGTGCTCGCCGCACGCACCAGCTCTAGTGTCAGCCCGTCGAGCTCGGCCACGAACTGCGCGCTCGCCTCCAAGAACCGCTCCACCGCAGCGCTACCCTCCAGCGGCGGGAAGTGCGCGCCCAGCAGTAACTCGGCGCCGAGGCCCCGCAGCCGGCCAAGGGTCGCCAGGTAGCGCTCGACATCAAAGTAAGGCGGCGGGCTGCCCACAGCGCCATCGGGCTCGACGCCCATACCGCCCAGCACGGCGTCCTGGACGATCAAGGCGCCATGCTCGGCACTCCAAAGGGCGAGGTGTCCAGAAGTGTGGCCAGGCGCGTGCAGCACGTCCCAGCTTGCGCGGGGGCCGAGCCAGAGCTGCTCGCCGCCCTGGAGCGCCAGATGCACCGGCGCGTCGGGGCCGATCCCGTCGGCGAGCCAGGCCAGAATCGCAGGGTCGTAGGGTGTATCGTCGGCGGCCACGGCGTCGGTGTAGCGCTCGCGCAGGTGGCGCGCCTTAGAGGTAACACGCGGCGCATCGAGAGCATGGCACATAATCAGCGTTTCCGGCGAGCGCGTCAGCACGCCCGCGTTGCCGCCGTGATGGTCGGCGTCGGCGTGGCTGTTCAGGAGCATGTCCAGGCGCATGGGCAGCCCGGCCGCCTCCAGGGTTGGAAAGATCACCGCCTCTGGCATGTCGCGCAGCCCGCTGTCCACCAGCAGCGTGCGCTCACCGTGCAGCAGGTAGAGCGCCAGGGGGTTGGCGCCGATCATTGTCGTGATCGCCGTGACGCCCGGCAGGATCGCCTGCGCACTCATCAGCTCCCTCCAGGGGCCAGATCACGCAGGAGCGCCAGGCTCCCCTCCACCACCAGCGCAGCGGCCTCGGGCGCGAAGGGCGTGATCTCCACCTCGTACCCTCCGAAGGGGTAAGCGTCGGCGGTGGGGATGTAGGCCCAGCCAACGTTGGCGTAGCCAGCGAACAGCGTGTACGGAAAGGGCGAGCCCGCCTTGACCGCCAGGCCGATCTGGCAGAACGGCTCGCCGGGCACCACCGGCAGCGCGATCTGGTCGCCGATGCTGAAGCTCTGGAGCGTAACGGTGCGATGGGTGTTGCCCGCGTTGCGGCGCGCGAGGTCGGCGCGCATGGCGGCCCGCTTCGCCAGCATGGTCTCGGTGCGGATCGCCTCGCTGGCGCCGCCCGTGGCCCGCAGCTGGTCCAGGCGCTCCACGTGGGTGTGGGCGGCGGCCTCTAGCTCGGCCACCGGCGCAAACGGCTTGAGCGGTAGGCGCAGCTCGCGGGTGCCGACGCGCAGGGTCGTGTCGAGATCGGGCAGCGCCTCGTCTTCGTAGATCGCCAGGGGCGAGCCAGACTCCAGCGTGCCGACGTAGCGCTCGCGGCGGCGGCGCGGCTCCAGCCCCCACCAGATGCGGCTGGCCTCGTGGCCGAGCATGCTGCCCAGGCGCCGGTACTCGGCCTGGCCACCCTGCGCGCAGCCCTGGATCGGGCCGAGGTCGCCGGTGGCGCCCTGGAGGAAGAGGCAGGTAGCGCCGGTGGCCTGCTCCACCACGCGCTTCAGCACGCCGGGGTAGTCGGGCGTCACCAGCTCGCAGTCGGGGCCGACCGTGATCGGGTGACAGGCGTAGTTGACCACGGCGGCCAGCGGTGCGCCGTCCACGCTGTCGATGCGCAGCAGCTGCACCTGATGATCCACGGGGCCGCCCCAGTTGCGCCCGCAGATCACCACGCCGTCCTCGGGGCGCTGGAAGCGGCGGTTCACGTTGATGCGGGCCTCGCCGGAGCCGACGGCGACGCGGGCGGGGCGCAGCTGCCCAAGCGCCTGGCGGGCCACACCGGCGATCTGGTGCTCCAGCAGCGCGTCGTAGGCCGGCACCATCTCGGCGCCCTCCTTGAGCCAGGAGCTCCAGGTGGCGCCGTTGATCGGCCCCGAGTGAGTGTGCGTGTAGGCCAGACGGATGTGGCTCTCTGGCAGGCCGGTGAGCCGGGCCACTGCCCGCATCACGCCGGGCGCCTCGGTGTCCCAGAGGTAGCACAGGTCGATGTCCACGATCACCACGCGCTCGACGCCGTCGGAGAGCGCGAGCGCCGTGGCCCAGAGCGGTAGATCCACCCCGGCGGCGCGCTGGTGGGTCTGGGCGCCCCAGCCGGCGTGGGCGATGCCAAAAGGCGGCGTGATGTCGGCGCGGGCGACGCCGGCGAGCAGCTGGCGGGGCATAGCGTGCTTTTCCTTTTGACGGAGGACGGGAGGCAATAGCCGATAGCCGATAGCCGATAGCCGATAGCCGCACACCCGCTCTCCGGACGGTGGACGGTGGACGGTGGACGGTGGACGGTGGACGGTGGACGGTGGACGGTGGACGGTGGTCAGTCGTCCGCCTGGCCCAGTAGCGACGGCACCAGCCCGGTGTACGCTGTGACGATGGGGTCGTCGGCGTGGGCGCGCTCGTAGGCAGCGCGGAGCTGCATCGTCTCACGCTCCACGCGGCGGAAGGCCTCCTCGTCGTCCTTGAGCAGCCAGTGAAGCCAGCGCCCGTTCTTCACGTGCGGCACCTCGTCGGCGTGGACAAAGTCGTTGAGCAGGGCGTAGTGGGCGTCGCCCTGGGCGCGGGCCTGCTCGCGGTAGCGGATCAGGTCGGGCATGCCGAGCTTCTCGCCGCGCAGGTGCAGGTCGTAGAGCCGGTGCGGAAAGTCGAGCCCGATGCGGTAGGCGTAGTTGCCAGGAATAACCGGAAAATCGCCAAGCTTACCGCCGAGCTGCTCCAGGTAGCGCTGGTAGAGCACCGCGTGGCGCACTTCGTCCCAGAGCTGCCGCGCCATCGCAACGTGGTACTCCCAGGGCATGTCGGGGTGCTCGTAGAGGCTGCGGCCCAGCAGCTCGGCGGCGTGCATCTCGTTGTCGGCATCGCGGTGGGCCATCACCAGGGCTAGCTCGCGCTCGTCGGCGGGTGGCCTGTCGGCGGCGCGCTCGCCGAGGCGAAAGCGGGCGTCGCGCGCGGCCACGGTCGGGGCGGGCCGTACCGCCTGGCCATCGAACGACCCGTCGGCCTCGCGCTCAGCGGCGCTGGCGGGGTCGTCCAGGCTGCCAAGGGCCGCGCAGGCCGCAGCCACGCTCGCCTCGAAGGGACGGGCTGCGGCGCGGGCCGCAGCGGGGAAGGACTCCAGCAGGGTAATGCCCTGGCGCACCTGCTCCTCCTCGTCAGCCGTGGCGCGGCCGAGCAGCTCCCAGGTGGGCTCGTCGGCCAGAGGCGCGCAGGCGGCGCGGTGGGCGGTGTAGGCGGCGATCAGGCGCGGCTTCACCTGGCGGTAGACGGC
>Ga0209591_10001245_pt1 | contig 32128 bp, 34 predicted proteins | sample MAT01_FD_187207 | JGI IMG/M metagenome (GOLD analysis project Ga0209591, IMG submission 187207) | Freshwater microbial communities from Lake Fryxell liftoff mats and glacier meltwater in Antarctica - MAT-01 (SPAdes) (version 2) | ecosystem: Environmental > Aquatic > Freshwater > Ice > Liftoff... | reverse complement strand
AAACTTTGAGGAGATATCACCACGCACTAACTGTGCAAACGTGGTGAGCCTGGGAACCCATTTAAAACGGGATATTAAGGCAGTAATGTTTTAAGAATCCCCTTGGCTTTAGCCAGGGGAGTGTCAAAATATCCAGCTGCACCCACGTCTTCAAACACGCTGTCAAATTGGGGAGGGAGCAATGCGATTTTGTTAGATCGGACTTTAATTCTCAGTTAGAGAGTTAAATTCTCAATAAAAACAGTTATTTGGCTGCGATCGCAGCCCTAAATAGGTGATTTAGTACCCTAATTTTAAGCACCTCACAAAATCGCATTGCTCCCAATTGGGGATGAGTTGACGGAAAAATCTTTCTCAGGCGTGAGTTGATTCCTGAGAGTTATTGCTGAATTGCGATTAGTTCTTGAGTATCATTATCCATACTTATTTACCACAAAGATAGCTGCCCAGGTGTTACATTTGATTTCCCTCCTCTATGGTATAAAAGGTGACAAGCACTACAAAGAGCTATAAGGTTGCCTCTGTGGTTCTAAGCTGGGTTTCTGTCCCAATGATGAACCTGTAGCGTGTACACTCTGCGTTTTGAGCGTGTTATATGTGATGTTTTTTCACTCTTAGGGTATGCAGTGTAACCCGCATTTTTGACAACGCCACTGGGCTTGTTGCTTAACTTCCGTGGCAATTTCTGACCAATTATCTGGGTATAGAGAATAGGTGAATGTCATCAGTTTAATTAAACTAAAGCTTTGAGAATTGTAATGCTTCTAGTAGTACGAAAGCTTAACCAAATTAAGACAAGGCAACTGACTTATGAAAGGGTGTAGGGAAAAGGGTGTGCAATGCGAAAAAATTATTACTCCTGCTATTAGATAATCTTAATAGCGGTAGTAATAAAAATTTGGCTGCTCTACATTGAATGCAGCGACTAGAGTACTTAGCGTCCGGGCGGTCTGTAAAATGTTCAGAATGAGCAACACAAGAGGTATAAAGCCATGAATTTTTTCTCCTCAAAGAAGCAATCATCGGTGGCTATAGTAGGAGTATTGATGATCACTCTGGGAGTAGAGCGAAGTGCTGTGGGTGCTACATTCAACCCTGCTCCTCTTTTTGAGAGTGCAGTCAGTTACTCTACGAATATTCCTAGAACTGACGGTGGTGTAGATAGCACTGATATTTACTATCCAGTTTTATCTAGTACACAGACTCAGCAGAATTCATTGCCGATTGCGTTGTTATTGCAGGGGGCGCTGGTTGACAAATCAGATTACTCAACATTTGCTAACACAGTGGCACGTTATGGCTTTGTCGTCGTAGTGCCTAACCACTTGAGAACAGCAATTAGTCCAACGGGTGCGGTTACAGGATTAATTGCTGAACAACAGCAAGTAAATGATGTTCTAACTTACATACAGAGTGAGAAGTCTACACCTTCATCACCTATTGCTAATTCACTTGACCCTAGTACCTTAGTCTTACTAGGACACTCATTTGGTGGAGCAGTAGGAATAGCGGCGATTCAAGGTCAATGTTTTCCTACCTTATGCACTGGGAATTTTACTCGACCCAAAGAATTGAAAGCTGGTGTATTTTATGGCACTAACTTCAGGATTGGCCAAAGTAGTGGAGGGCTTCCGATTATTGACAATGATGGCATACCCATTGCTCTAGTACAGGGTAATCGAGATGGTGTGGCAAATCCCGCTAATGCTCAAGAAACATACGCAGGCATTCAAGACCCTTCCAAGGCTTTTATCACTATCCCTGGTGCTAACCACTATGGCATTACCAATGAAGACAATCTCATACGTGAAACTGTTAGACCAACCATAAACCAAGATGTGGCAATTGAAACCATTGCCCGTTGGAGTGCCCTGTTCTTACGAGGAACTGCACTCAACGACAAAAATGCACTTGATTATGTCTTCAACACAGGTGATGCTTTGGATCAAAATGTAAGTGTGGAGAGCGTTGTCAAACCTATACCTGAATACACTTCTGTAATTAGTTTACTGGCATTAGGAGTAATAGGTGCAAGTTCACTCAATCGCCAAAAGCAGAAATTTGTGAAAAATCAAGGCTCAAAGTTTTAGAATTTCTCTAAAAATTTAGAGGCTAAAACCCCGTTATTCTTGTTTTTGAGTGTTTATAAATCTTCTCTGTTGTAAATTTTTGGCTGAAAACCAGAGGTATTAGATTCACTCTCTGAACTTGATTCAGTTTTTAACTGCTGTGCTGTCGCCTGTTTACTTTTTCTCTTACCCTGACCATTATTTTCAGAGGATTTATCAGCTTCAGGACTTGCTTTAACTGCTGCTTGAGTTTCAGCAGTTAGCTCTGATGACTGATTGTTCTCTTCTGACTCTGTTTTCTTTCGCTGACGGCTACTTTTCTTCAATTCACCGATTAAATATTTGATTCTGCTGCCACTCAAATTAATGCCCAGACCCTTCAGCATTTCTGAAACTTCATCGTAAGTGTAGCCATATTTGTCAGAAGTTAGCTTCTCGATATATCGCCTCATTTTTCTGATAGCTTCTCTGTCTGATAAGTCCTCTCGTTCTTTTGGCTTCTGCTCTTTCAAGAGACTAATAGCCTTGTCAATTTTACCCTTAGTAATCTGCGATGAATCTTTTGGCTCAACCATTGCTATTAAATTAAATTGATGATCCTAATTCTCTTATCTTCCACTATTTTTAAAATTATATAACTCCAGGTTCAAAGCAAGTCTCAGCTACGCTGGTTAGAATTTTCGTTCAATTAGGCTACGCCTTCACCATCATTTATTAGATGCTGATATACCAGCTACGCTGTCGCTATGTTTCACCGATGTTGACTGATGCTGACTCTAGCCAAGATACTCCGCTATGCCGTCGCATTAATTTAGCAAACACTGATATAATTATGACGTTTTAGCTACGCTGTTATCGTTCTTCATCCCACCCAGAATGACCCGAACCTGTCCCCCCAGCTTCGCTGTCATCTCCTCGCCCCCAGCCCCTCGCCGTGCCTCCGTATTTACGTAGTACATGATACCTCGTTACCCCCGCATTTTGGCTTGAAGCAAGCCGTGCCTTTTGCCTACGGCAAACCTCGCTCCGCTCGGACGACAGGCTTGCCAAAGGGGGACACTTCCCCCTTTGGATACCCCCTCTCATACCTCCCACAGTTATGCGCCCGAAACTGTCAAAAAACCTGCTTCGTACTAAGACATTAGAGGCTCGTGTCAACGCAATCGAACACGAGATGATTAAGCTCAAAGCATCGGACGCAGGACTAAGCATAGCTGAATTAACGAGACGCAGTGTTTTACTAAAACCACTGCCCAAACGACTGAGCAAAATAACCCTAGCTACTTACAGAGAATTAGTACGCATCGGCAACAATATTAATCAACTTACCAGAGCCACCAATACAGCTATTAAAATGGGACTGCGACCACCAGCAGATCCAGAGCAACTAAAACAGCTACAAAATCTCCTACAACAAGTTGGTCGAGAACTGTCCCAAATCGAAACTGAAATCACTGATGAAGATGATGTAGAAGAAGACGAAGATGATGAAGACTGGGAGTAAAAATGATTGGCAACCAAACCAAGGGTAAAAGCTTTCGTGGACTCCTTGACTATCTTGAAAACAAAGAGGAGTCATCTTTAATTGGCGGCAATATGTTTGGCACAAATGCCAGAGAATTAGCCAGAGAATTCCGACTGTCTCGACAACTTAATCCAGAAGCGGAGAAAGTAGTTCATCATGTTTCGCTTTCACTAAGCCCAGGCGAACAGCTAGACAATGATACTTGGTGTGAGATTGCCGACAAGTACGTGAATGCAATGGGTTATACAGCCAACCAATATGCCATCTACCGCCACAGCGATCGCAACCACGACCACATACACATTTGTGCTAGTAGAATCAGTTTGGATGACGGCAAGATTACCCGTGATAGCTGGGAGTATGTGCGCTCAGAAAAAATCATTCGTCAGCTAGAACTAGAATATGGGTTACAGCAAGCTCTAAGTAGTAAAGAGAAACTGAGCCGCGCTCCGAGTTCCGGGCAACAGCAACGATTTGAGAGAGAGCAATTGGAGTATGAGCAGGGTGAGAGAAACACGCCGCCACAACAGCCAATCAAAACCCAACTAATTGAACTAATCGACCGCGCCACAGTAGATAAACCGACTATGCCCCAACTGATTGAACGATTGCAACTGTTGGGTGTGGAAGTTCGCCACGGTTTAACACGCAACGGTAAGAGCAAAGGCATCTCGTATTCCTGGAATGACCAGAAATTTAGCGGCACATCTTTGGGGCCTGCCTACACCTTCCCAGGATTGCAGAAGCATTTTGAAATTGACTACCAGCCAGAACGTGATGATGAGCGCATTAATCAAATTCTGGTGATTCCTGCTAAACCACTCCCAATTGAGCAGTTAGAAAAACTCTTTCAAGAAATTGAACGCAAACAACAGCAGCCCCAGTTCACTCCACCACCGGAGGATAAAGTTGTTTGGCAAGTGTTGCACAAGTATTTGAGCGAGAAACGCTACATACCAGATTATATTTCGCAAGGATTACATAATAATCAGTTGCTTTACATGGATGAGCAACGAAATATTTTGTTTGTCAAGCGTGATTTAGATGGTGAAAAAACTGGCGCATTAATTTGGTCAAAGCCTAGACAAAATCATCGCACTGTGGAGTACGACCAAAACACCTCTACACAAAATGGTTGGTTTTATCTGAGATTGGGAGGGCAACCAACGGACAAGGTAGAAAATGTCTTTTTGTGTTCTACACCGATTGATGCGATGTCAGCAGCCACCTACCTGATCTCAAGTTGTAAAGGGCTACCACCAACTAGAACCATGTTGATAGTAGCTGATGACCCGAATAACCTACCTATGGAATTTCTCAAGAGTTTCAATAGGGTGGTCGTAGCATTCAATAATGATGATCTTGGGAATAAAGCGGCTAGTGCAGTATTAGAATTGTTGCCACAGGGTAAAAGGCTCAAAACCCATAATCCTGATTGGAGTCAGGAATTAGAAGCTCATCTCTTGGAGGAGCAGCAAAAGCAGAAACAGCTTGACCGTGGTTTTAGCTTGTGAGCCACGCGGAGCGTACACCTAACTCGAATGGAAAGGTGTGCTGGGTTAAGTTCAAGAAGAATTTTTGAAACACAATTGCAACATATTATGATTACGCATTGTCAATAAGACCCCTGCTTATTGACAATAGAAATAGCGCAAAAAAGTGGCTGTAATTGGTATTGAGCCGAGATACAAGTAAAAAGCAGCAAGATGGACTGGAAAGCTTTGCTGTATATAGGTTTGACCGTTTCTGAGGCAAAAGTAGGATTTTGAGAGAAGATACTTGCAGTCTGAGGGTCAATAATTGCTTTTCGCCTACCAAAGAGAATAATAAATACTCTGTGGTAGGAGGCTTATATTTTGGGCTGTAAGACCTTTCCTGTAAGAGTTTCAACGAATTTACGGCGAAAGATATTTATCGTTCAACCTGTAAAACCTCTAAATAAAATTAATAGATACTCCAGTTCTTGTAGCGATACATACCCAAGATTTGCGCTCTCCTGGCAATTTTACTTAAAAATGCCTAAACCCTATATATAGTAAGAGTTTCCAGACCATCTTGCAGGTTTTTACACGTATCTCGGCTCAATACCCAAATACTCATTTTTGATCCAAAAAGTGTGAGCGTCAGTTGGAAGCCAGACAGAAATTCTCCACCTAAATACTCCCTATTTCTACCCGCAATACTCATTTTTGTATCAAGTAGTCTTATTGTGTCTAGGCAGACAATACTGTACTGAAGATAATTTCAAGGTCAGGTTTGATCACAAGAATTGAATGCGATTTTTGGAGTAGACCCGTCAGTAGCCGTGTTGAACCGACGAACTCGTGACCGCTACGCTCTCGGAGTCGGTGGCTCTTACGGGCAGAAAGATTACTGGTTGGGACAACTAGATCCTAAAAGCCCGCAAGAGCCACTCCGCTGCGCCGACTCCGAGCCACGAGTTCTTAAAACCTGGAAAGAAAAACGCCATACCACTGGCAGTGATCGCAGGACTTGAGTCTTGAAAAATATAAAATCCCCTAAATTTCAAACTCTCTAATACTTTTTAATATCCTTTGATAATCATCTACATCTCCCTGACTTAGAAAAATATTTGCGGCTTTGTTTAAATCTTGAATCCCACCTTGTAAGTCACCAATTTGAATTCTAATCAAACCTCGTTTTTCATGAGCTTGTTTATTACTACCATCAATTTGAATTACTGCACTGTAATTTTCAAGTGCTTTTTTATAGTAACTGCCTAATTCATAAATATACCCCCGATAGAGATAAGAAGGCACATAGTAAGGATCAATTTGGATAGATTTATTAAAGTCAATCATTGCTTCTTTTAGTTGGTTTAGATACATTTTGACTAAACCTCTTCCATAATAAGCACCAGAAGCATTTGGATTCAATTTTAAAGTTTGATTAAAATCTTCAAGTGCTTTCACAAAATTTCCCATAGCACTGTGTGTTAAACCTCTATGATAAAAAGCTTCTATATAGTTAGGGTATAATTCAATAGCAAGATTAAAATTTTCAATTGATTGTAAAAATAGTTCTGTTTGAAAATAAAATAATCCTTTTCCATAATAAGCTGAAGGGAGTTTTGGCTCTAGTAGAAGTGATTGCTCAAAATCTTGAATGGCTATTTTATAATTTCCCATCTTTATGAAAGTTAATCCTCTTTTTGAATATATAAATGCCAAATTTGGATTAATATGTAGTGCTTGATTGTAGTCTTCAATTGCCCCTTGGTAATCCCTTATCTCTGTACGAGAAAGCCCTCTGTTAAAATAGGCAGCAGCAAGAAAGGGTTTGATACGTAAAGCTTGTGTATAGTCCTGAATTGCAGATTGATGCTTCCCTAAATTAGCAAGAATTACACCGCGACAACAGTAAGCATCAGCATTATTAGGATTGATACTTAAAACTTGGTTACAATCTTCAATCGCCCCTTGATAATCCCGTTGTTCACTCCTAGTACCAGCACGATTTAGTAGGAACTCCACGGATATATTCTTTACTACGCCTTTGGCTATATCTTTTAATAACCAATCCATTTCGACAAATCCTAATTGCTAAGTAGTAACCTTTCATTTACATTTAGCATTCCCTCTTTTTCGCTTGTAATAACTCAGATGGGTGTCACCGTGCTTTTTCGGAAAATTGTACGTTAAGTAATCTGTTTAAGCTTCGACCGGGAACAATAGTCAGTAAAAGTTTATTTACCCCAATCTCGCTAGATTGATGCACTAATTTACCTGTCTTTTGCTCTTGCTCTGTCGTTATTTGACGAGATTTAAAGGCAGGTTTTACGGTCGGTTGGTTCAGTTCTTCCTTGAATGCTTCTAACTCCACTGGGTCAAAGTTGGCAGTAGGGCGAGTTTTACCTTATTTTTACTGGTGACGTGAATATCTCCGTAAGGCTAGACTATCAGGGCAAACTGTGTTGCAAAAAACACCATGACCAAAAAACACCATGACCCTCTGCATCAATGCCCAATGCCCAAGACCCCAAAATTCTGAAAATATACTGTTTTGTCAAGCCTGTGGCTCAGAATTGCTCTTGGAAGGACGGTATCGAGTGACTCGCCAATTAGGTGCTGGTGGTTTTGCCAAGACATTTGAAGTCAACCACGCTAACACCCTCAAAGTATTAAAAGTTCTGATGCTGGATGATGCCAAGGCAGTATCGCTGTTTCAGCAAGAGGCACAAGTCCTAAGCCATCTGAATCATCCCGGAATTCCAAAGGGATATGGGTACTTTACCTTCTCTCCCAAAAATAGCCAAGCGCCACTGCATTGCTTGGTAATGGAGAAAATCGAGGGGTTGGATTTGTACCAATATATGGAACAACGAGGTAATCGCCCCATTGATGAAAAGTTAGCACTTTTATGGCTAACTCAGTTGGCAACTATTTTGCATGAAGTGCATCAACAGAACTTTTTTCATCGAGATATCAAGCCACCAAATATTATGCTCAAAGCAGATGGACATCTGGCTTTGATAGACTTTGGTACAGCAAGAGAAGTTACACAAACCTATCATCAAAAAGCAGTAGGGCAAAATATAACAGGGATTTTTTCACCAGGCTATACACCACTAGAACAAGCCAATGGTAAAGCCGTACCACAATCAGACTTCTTCGCCCTCGGTCGCACATTTGTTTATTTACTTACTGGCAAATCTCCAGATCAATTTTCTGAAGACCCGCGAACTGGTAAGTTAATGTGGCGAGACAGTGCCTCACAAATATCTAAGCAGGTAGCTGGTTTGATTGATTATCTGATGGAAGCATTTCCTGGCAAGCGTCCTCAAAATGCCCAGATGATTTTAAGGTGTTTATCAGAAATTAATTCAACTGTACAGTCATATTCCCCTTCTTTATCAGCATCACAATTACCACCTACAGAAATAGAAAAGCCTAAACAAAGTAGGCAACTTCAAACGTCAGCAACTACTGAAATTCAATCTTCAAAAACTGAAACCAATATATTCTCTAGTAAGACTGCCCAATTCACAGGAGGAGTAATTGCTTTCGCTATACTTTTTTTAATTAAATTCGGTAGTCGGGGAATTTATAAGTTATTTGATTCTCATCCAAGTCAGCCAGTTGTGACTTCAACACCAACTGAGCTACAAGCAAATAATTCTGAGCAAGTAAATACTGATTCAACGAGTCAACAACCTTCTATTTCCGAGGAAAATATACCTTCAGGTGTTCCATCTGGTTGGAAGAAATTTGAGGGTGGTGGCGCAGAATTATGGTTGCCTCCAAGTTGGGAAGGTGGAGATTTAAGCGAGAAATTAGACGAATTAAGAACAAGTTTGGGAAGTCATAATCCAGACCTTGAGAACTTTGCTCAAATAGTCAAACAAAATCCTTCAGCGATTTCCATCTGGGCTTTTGACACTAAGACTGCTAATTCTATTTCCCTTGGTGCCAGGGTTATGGTAATAAATGAGCGAATTTACCCTGGTACTAATTTTAAAAATTTAGTGAATGAATCTATTAACAATGGGTTTATTTTATTAGACATGAAGACATATAAAGTTGAGGATTACTCTGTAGGAAGAATAATACAATTAGGTAAAAATAGCGGACAAATAATATATATAATTAAAGATGGTGGTACTCTTTGGACTGTATTGTTTTCTGCTCGCAAAGATGAATTTGAACAGAATTTACCAATTTTTGAAGCAAGTATTCAAACCTTTTTATTTAAGCGTTAGCTTGTTGTATAAAGCATTGTGTTCTTTGTTCAAGTATAGAAATAATATACAAGCACAGTATCGCTCATGGGAAAAAGCATAGCCTAATATATGTACAATTCTAAAGCGATGTCTACAACAGGCTACGCCTACGTAATCTCTCACACCTCCATCATGAGCAGGAGCAATAGTCAGTAGCAGCTTACCGGCAATCGGCACTACTGAAAGAGTAGATGCGCTCGGTGAATGGTTGCAGATTTTGGAGCTATGCCGGAACTAACTTCCTGGTGAGGCAAAACTTGGGGCTTCGCCGACATACACTCCAAAACCCGATGAAGTTTTAGAGTAGCGTTAGAAATTTCTCAAAAAATTGGGTTAGGAGAAACGTTTCTCCTAAATTCATTTTCATGTGTATACTGTCGCTGTTAGGGCGATAATCTTTCTAAGATTTCAACGTACTCTTATAGATCAGCAATCGGTAAAACTTGCTCTTATATCCGAAGATGAATGGTTACAGGTTTTGGAGCTATGCCGTCACTTGTCCACTAGTGAGGCAAGACTTGGGGCGAGAGCCTTCTACACCATCCGTGGGAGGTTAAGATAATTGCACTTTTGTCAATCAGTCAAAATACTCAAAAAAATCTTGATGATAATGATAATCGTGCGCGGGGAACGGGGAAGGAGGCGAGCGATGCTCGCCTCCTTCCCCGTCTATTTGATTATCATTATCACTAAAGTTTTTGATAGCTGAAATCTAAATTAAAAAAGGATTGTAACGAGAGAATAACTTTGTCAAAAGTGGGCTTAATTCTTAGGTAAATTCAATTATCAAACGAGGTAATGAAAAGTTTGGTTTTTTACCATGCCCAAAGCCCAAAAACGAAATTCTGACCACGTACAACGGCACAATACTCCCACTATAAATAATCAAGCGATCGCTGAACACTTAGAAGCTTTATTAACTCCAGCTATTTTTACGCAACAAAAGTATTATAAGCAGTTAGGATTACGAGATAGAGTTCTCAATTTATCTTTAATGGTAGCAGCAGTTTTAACTCTCTTATGGAGACAAGTTCCAGGGGTACAAGAGTTAACCCGGCTGTTAGGAAGGGAAGATTTGCTTTGGTGTCGTGCGACCAAGGTTGCCCAACAATCTCTATCAGAAAGATTTTTAGTTTTCCCAGCAGAATTATTTGAGAATGTCTTTAAAGATTTATTGCCTAAGTTGCAGCAGAATTGGAAGCAAAGAACTCAACGACCATTACCAGATAGTGTTAAGTTTGCACTCAATAACTTTGAACGGATCTGGATTGCCGATGGCTCGACACTGGAAGCCCTATTTCTAAAGCTTAAAAGCCTAGAAGACTTGAAAACAGGGCAATTAGCAGGTAAGATATGCACAGTTATTGATTTGGTTACTCGTTTACCTGTCGAAGTTTGGTTTCACACTAATCCTGCTGCTTCAGACACTAATTTTGAATCTGCATTACTAAATTTAGTAACTGCTAAGACTTTAATTTTACTCGACAGAGGTTTCTATCATTTCCAGTTTTTACAACAATTGATTAATCAAGAAGTCCATTTTATTACTCGTTTAAAAGCCAAAGCATCTATTAAATACCTAAAGATTTTTAGCTATGACCATTCTCTTAAAGACCGATTGATTCAACTTGGCACTGGTCGTGGTGGCGCGCCAGTACTGACTTTACGTTTAATCGAGATAAAAGTTGGTAAAACTTGCTATTCTTACATTACTTCTGTTCTCGACCCACAGATATTACCACCATATGTTGTAGCAGATTTGTATCGCCGAAGATGGAGAATTGAAGAGGCTTTTTATGTAGTTAAACGTTTATTGGGACTGTCTTATTTGTGGACTGGTTCTATTAATGGTATCAAGCTACAGGTGTGGGCAACTTGGCTCTTTTATGCAGTATTAGTTGACTTAGGCGATGCCGTAGCTGATGAATTAGCTTTGCCATTTGACCGCATTTCTTTGGAGATGATTTTCCGTGGTTTGTACCATTTTAGTGTCGCAAATGAGAAAGGCAAAGCGGATGATCCTGTTAAATACTTTGCTGCTCAAGAAAACCAAGACTTAGGCGTTGTTAAAAGTATCCGAAAACCTCTGCCCAAGCTGGATTTATCCCCTTTTCCTGCACCCTCTTGACAAACCCGCAATTTCCTTAACCTGTCAAGGATGCTTCTACACTCCTTTCACCCGCTCTCCGTTTTGAAAGTAGCGTCAAAAATTTCTCAAATATTTGGTTTAGGAAAAACGTTTCTCCTAAATTCATTTCTATGTGTATCCTGTCGCCCCTCTCCCTCATTGTTATGGCTTTCTGGCTTTCTGGTTATCTGGTTCTCCAAACTTTTGGGTTAGCGCCTCAACAATAACTGAGGTTACAGTAATCCCTTGCTCTTTGGCTTTAGACATCCAGTAGCGACGTTGGGATATAGGGACTTTGACGCAGAGATTGACCATCTGTTCAAGCTCTGGCTCCGGTTCTGGTAAACCAGATGTCTGGTCTTCTGTATTTCTGGTTTTCTGGCTTTCTGGTTCCGTCTCTCTGGCTTTTTTAATCAAATCACCGTACTTGCTCATTTTAAAATCTCCATAACTTCTTTACCAAGTGCGAGGTAATCAGCCCAAGCTGTTTTTAAACGCGAGTCCTCAACATCCCGAATGGGGACACCAGCCATTGCTGCTTTCTCAAAGCCGACAGTACGCCGGATCATTGCCTGAAATACGGGGATGCCTCCATTCAACAAATCTTGACGTAGTGTTTCACCTTCCTTGCTGGGATAGGGAGGAACAATAGTAAGCAAGCAGCGATAGTTTGCCTCACCCAAATCTTTCACCATTAAGAGCATTGGCTCAAGGCTTACGATGTCTGGCTTTGTAGGCAAGATTAGAAGGTCACAGCCTTTGGCTAATTCCTTTAGATCATCGGAGTCAGGTCTGGCTGGGGTGTCGATGACCACAAATTGAGCATCAGCAATTACCTTTAGGGCTTGGCGTTCGTCCACAGCAGGAAAGGGGAATGATCCGCGTTTTGACCAAGCTAAAGCTGTGCGGTTCTGGTCGCCATCTACAAGAACTGTTTTACCAAGTTCACTAAAGAAAGTTGCAAGATGCACGGCTGTAGTGCTTTTCCCCACCCCTCCCTTGTATCCAGTGATCGTTACAATTTTCTTTTGACTTGACATATTTCTGGTAAACCATAAAGAAGGTTATTTGGTTTTCTGGTTTTCTGGCTTGGACTAAATCATACTCATAAATCTCAACGACAGTCACGTATATCTGTGGCGCACTCTCTCCTATTGGCATTGAGCCGAGATCAGAACGAAACGGGACATATTGTAAAGTTATATTACTCATATTTAGAAAAATGTTGATCTACAGTTGTTTCAGCCTTAAGTGAAGGCTGAAACACCAAGAGAAAATACTAACAAAAGAGTTATGCTCAATGATTAGACTCCTTTGGTGATTAATGTCTATGCCTTTAATATCAAAATTAATAGATGAACTATTTTTAAACTCAATTATAGATCAGCAATAAAGATTATTAGAGAATAACAATTCTATGAATATTGGGATCTGTATGTTATGTCAGACAGAGCAAGAATTAATTGATAAATCTCATATTATTCCTAGACAATTTCACCATTACACGTCCAAAAATTTAGAAAAAAATGCTGATAAAACTAGTAGTACCGTATTTTTATATTCAAAATATGGAAAGTCAAAACAAACTCAAAGTGGGCTTTTCATGGGAGGTATCTTATGCAAAAAATGTGAAAACTTAATAGGTAAATGGGATAAGTATGCACAAGAATTCTTGCTTAGAGATATTAACTCAATATCTAAACTTGAAGCACAAGGAACAAAAATGCAACTAAAATGTGTAAAAGATTTTAATTACAATTCACTAAAATTGTTCTTTATAACCTGCTGTATAGACAGGGGTGTAGAAATGTAGCCAAGCGCGTACAATTTACCCGCTTTGGCACGGTGATGCCCATAAGAGACGCAACTGAATTGACCAACAAATAGGTACTAACTACCCTTCCAGTACCTATTTAATAGGTACAGTACCTATTTCTTCTGCCAACGCGCATCTGGGCCGCGCCCCAAACATTCGAGCCGCCCCTCAGTCCGCTCAAGGCGCAGAATGCGGCGAATTAAGTCAATACCCACAGTAGGGCATTGTGACTGTAAATCCGAAATTGAAAAATCAAATGGCATATTGCTAATAGCATCAAGCACCATAGCGGTTTTAGCGCCCTTGGCATTTGTCACCAACCCGACTCGCTGCTCAAACTCTCGGTACGCCGACAGCACAATGACTCCAAAAAAATACTCCCACCAAGGCAACAAACTATGATGCCCTTGATGCCAGTTCTGCGACGACTGGTAAAGCGTATCGTAGTAACTTTCCTTCGTCCGCTCGACGATTCGCTCCAAACTAATAAACCGTCCCACTTCGTAACCAGCCTTGTATAGTAACAGTAGCGTCAGTAGACGAGCCATGCGTCCATTGCCGTCACTGAAAGGGTGAATGCACAGAAAATCCAGGACATAGCTTGGTATTAGCAGTAATGGCTCAATTTCATCTGACTGCCATTCGCTGTTGAACCGTTCGTGCAAACTTTCCATTGCGGCGGGTGTAGCATAAGCTGGGACTGGCTGAAATCTCACTCTGACTGTCCCATCTGGATGAATTTCGCTAATTTCGTTGTCTACTGACTTCCAGCGCCCACCTTCTACGACAGCAAACTGATAAAGGTCACGGTGCAGCTGTAACACCACCCCAGGTGTGAAAGGGATGTGGGCATAGCTAGTGTGAATCGTCGTCAGCACATCTCGATAGCCAGCAATTTCTTGTTCCGACCGATCGCGCGGAGTAGTTTTTTCAGCTACTAATTCCTTGATGCGTTCCAGTGGCGCGGTGATGCCTTCTATCCGGTTAGAAGATTCGGTACTCTGAATAATCGCAGCAAGGCGCAGGGTTTCCAATACTTGGGGCGACTGTTCCTTGAATAATTCCTGTTTGCCTTTATACTCACCAATTAGCCGGATGGTGCGTAGTAGATTTTGAGTAATTTGCTGGCGCTCAATAAAATTTGGTTCAAAGGATTTCATAACTTACGTTGCAATATGATTGCACGACACGGGAGCTATCGCTGCTGATATCAGTCCAATGCACCAGCTAACAGCAGTTTTTTCACTTCATTACTTTTGGATCACCAGTCCCAATCAAAAGACTCAAACCTTTTGGGGTTTTGGGCAGTGTAGCGGACTGTATGTTGAATATTTGTATGCCCCAGATACGCTTGAATATCCCTGGTTGGGCGTTGTTGGTCTGCCAAGTAATAGCCGCAACTGTGGCGCATCATGTGCGGATGTACCTTGATCGGCAGATTAGCAGCATCTCCTGCACGAGAAATAATCTTCTGAATCGCTGCCACAGTCAAAGATTTACCCCGCTCATTCACAAACACGTAGTAACTCCCCTGCTCTTTATACCGCTCCCTTAAAAGCTCCAGTGCTGAGATTTCATCACTTTGTAACGGATGATTGCCGCTCATACTGCCCTTGAGACGGTTAATATAAATGATGCCCCTTGAAAACATGATCGCGTCCCACTTGAGTCGGCAAGCTTCCCCTGCCCTCAACCCGTGGCGAAACATCAACAGTAACAGACAGTAATCGCGCTGTTTGTGCCTGCCCCTGTTGCCTGCTGCCTCTATTAGTACCTTTACCTCCTCTATGGTCAGATACTCCCGGCTCCGATACTCTTCATTCTTCTTTCGCTCCAGCATTCCCCACCAACACCCTAACTGTCTGTAAAAGAGTCCTTTTATAGACAGTTTAACTCGCTACGATCCCCATTCTCTCGTTGACCATTACCCGACTGAACCGCAGCTTATCAATCACTCGGAATCAGCACAGCCTGAAAACCCTATGATTCCGTCTGAGTCATCATATCTGCTTATGATTGCAGCACGTTAACCATCATCAGGTATGATCCGCTAAAGGCTTGGTAGTCAATCTATTCCCCTACCAATGCTAATGCGTGATTGATTACGCGGTCAGATAAATACATCCCACACTGGCGCAATTGTTCTAAAACTGGACGTGCAGCAGGAATTACCCCTCGTTGTTTAGCAGTAATAACGATGCCTAATGTCCCCCGTACCGGAATTCCCAAAGTGGCAGCACAACGACGGGCTGCTAAATCATCCAGAATTACTTCTGTACCTGGATTTACATAGCCCCAGGTCAGTACGGCTGACTCACCTAGACCTAAATCCCAGTTTTGAATCACATTCGGGACTGGTGGTGTTTCTTGTACAACCAACCAATCAGTATTGTTGAGCGCCAATGCTGTTACGTCTGCTGACCCATACGCCTGAATTTCTGTGGCCACAGCATTAGGAACAATAACCGATGAACTAATTACCTGTAATAAATCGAGAAACCCGCCTTTAGTCAAAAAAATCAATGGGGATGTGTTGATAACAGGCGGTTCAGCCACGGTTCAACTCGCTCTGCAAATCATCAAAATCAACAGCGAAGACATCCACTTGTTCACGGGCTAGGACAGCTAGAAAGTCTCGGCGGTTTAGCCCAGCAACAGAGGCGGCTTTCTCCATCGAGATTTCCTGCTTCTGATACCAGTAGATAGCAGCAGCGAGGCGCATATCACGCACAAACTCTTCTGGAGAAAGGCGACGGGCGCTAAACACCTCTTCTGGCAGGTTAATCGTGACATTAGACATGATTTCTGTCCTAAATTGCTGCATTAATAATATCAACCATTTCTTTTTAAAAGCGATCGCTGCTAAAGCAGTGCGCTTGTTGTGCTACCACCAACAACAATTGAGATAACACCCGCTAGTAGTCTGGGTTTAGGCGAGAGTAACTTACTTGGGTAAGGCGCTTTAATCTACTAATAATCTCTTAGTATATTAAAGCAAGCAACTTATTTAAATAATTACCCGACTGTAGCTTAATTTATCTGCTGCTGTAATTTACTTAATTGCGTATAGCGACAAACTGCTTGCCTTATTCCATCTAGGTCATATACTAACTACGGTTTAGACGTTTAGAGTCAGGCACTTTTAAAATTTAGTAACTTACTTTAGTTTTCTTAACTTGATGTAGTAAGCTGCCAAACGCAATTAGTAAATTACTATTAACACAACAGTATATTACAATAATATTATTTTAAATTTAACGTAACTTACTTTAAATTACCAATATAGAATAAGCGGTGTATGGCTACTAAAGACTGGTTAGATAATCACGCTAAAGTCACGGCTTACCTTGACTTCAGCCTCTACGCTAGTTTAGAGAAGTGGATGAAAACACACAAAATAAAAAAAGCGTCTCAGGCTATAACAATTATACTTGAGCATTACTTAGAGGGCAATATTCCCATTGAAGTGATGCCAGAGAACCTAGAACTTGAGGTAAAGCAGCTTAAGGTTAAAGCCACCGAAATTGATGGTCTAGAGGCAACCGTAGCCGAGCAACAAAGGGAATTCAATGATGAGATTAACTCGCTTAGAACAGAAATTGACGGGCTACGGCAAGCCCTAATAAACGCGGGATTATCATCTCTCAGAGAGAGGGTAGAAGACATTCCCAGAGGCAAAATCAAATTCTCACATTCTGATCATGATGCGAAACAGGGGCTAACCAAGACTGACCTGTGTGAGCGGATAAATATCAACGGCAGTCAAATCAATCAATGGGCTACGATGCTTAATCTTGACCCTGATGAATACCTGTTTGAGTTGACTGGGTGGAAGAAGCCCCTTAATGCTCGGCGGTACTTCCCGGTATTGGAGAACGAGCAGAAACTTGGGGCAAAAACTAGTTAGTAGAAGGCGATCGCCGAAACGGTACACAGAAAGGAAATTTCCAATACCAATGTTTATTATGCAGCTGTCGGGGTCATAGTGTTGGGATTCGCGCCTTTTGTCGCCGATTTGTCTACCCTTGGTTGATAAATTGTTGCTATCGGTGCGTGAGAACAACTGTAGACAATAGCTGACACCGCACTTGCTTTCTTCAGATACACAGATTAGGGATACCTCTTGCTTCTAGCTTTTATTGGCAATACAATGTTTTTTTTAATAAGATGCAACCGTTTTGTAATGCAAAGTTTTAATGAAAAAAAGAGAAATAGTATATAACCAAAATATCAGTATATATGTTCTTCAGCTAGAAAACGATTGTTACTATATCGGTCAATCAATTAATGTAGAGCGTAGGGTCGAAGAACATAGCCAGGGGCAAGGAGCCAGCTTTACTAAGCTAAATCCTGTCAGAGCTTTGATTGAAGTATTTGTGACAGAAACAAATAAATTGATAGAGGCAGAAGTGTATGAAGACTTCTTTGTTATGAAGTATATAGAACAGCATGGAGCAGAGAAGGTAAAAGGAGGAACTTTTTTACAATCCTCAAATAAAAGAGAAAGTAGATTTAGATTTTACAGAAATTTATTTTTAGAGGCTAAAGAGTGTAAAAATCCTCCAAAAGCTTTTTTTGAAAAACTTTCAAGTATTAGAGGACAAGGAAGCGTTAAACAGGTTTATCAATGAGTTAGTTAGACAAGTAAGGTTAAATTATCTACAGGTGTAAACATGAGGAAGATGGTGAGATAGGAAGCTAAATACAACAAAATTAGGTAAAAGTTTAAAACCAGCATTTTCAGAAGTTATATTTATTGAGATAATAACAAATATTATTCTTTTGATTTCAAGTAATTAAATAATTCTAGACTTGCTTTAAATGGCTCATGATATATTTCTAAACCGGAAAATCTAAAAACATCGAACCCTTTAGTTTGTAATAGTCGATCTCGTTTTCTATCATTTGTAAAGCTTTTTTTACCTGAGTGAAATTGAAATCCATCACATTCTACTATAAGTTTAAATTTTTTATCATTTGGCTTCCAGATTAGAAGATCAGTTCTAATTGGCTTTCCGTCAACTTTCAAGTCTGGGAATACACTCTGCATCGTAAAATGATATGTTTTATATCTAAAGTTATTAATTTGATGTTGATATAAAAACTCTTCAAAAGATTTTAATAATTCTGAATCTATAACTTGCTTATTAAATAAATCGTTTAGATTATCGATTGTTTCATTGATATCTCCACGATTACAAATTTCTACACTCTCTTCATACGCTTCTGTTAGTTCTTCTAATTGTTTATTAGTATTAGTCATGGGATGTGTGAATAAAGGGAGGAATGATAAAGTTGCATCAAAATAATTATTAGCAATAGGTGCGAGAAAATGAGTAAGCAATGAATTTAAAAATATTTTTTCTATAGGTGATTCAGAATATTTATAAATTATATCAACATTAGTATTTATAGAATTATTTAAAATATCCTTAACTAAATCTAGCTTTTGAGGACAAAATAAATGTTGCAGAAAAGATTCAATAATTAAATTTATGGCATAATTAAAAGAAGATAAAGTTGATTCTTTATTAGTATTACATTCACGAACTTTTTTAAGTAATTCGGTGTCGCTATCTGGCTCTTTTAAGAAATCAAAATTTATTTTGTTAGACATATCAACATTTACCAACCATTAAAACACAACTGGCGGACGAAACTTGTATATTTCTAGGAGATAAAAACTATAAATTATAGTAATATATTAGACTAAAATATTACATCTTTCTACAGTGAAAATACTTAAACGTAGAATTACTAAATAGCGCGAATCAAAGCAAAATGATGAGGTTGTATGCTTATACGGCATTAACACTTGATGCAAATCAAAAAGTGTCTTAATCTACAATAATTTAGAAATTCGCCTCAAATCATTGCTTTGAAGCCTAAGAGTGTGAATATTTACGGTTCAACAATTACTATTTTCAGCATAATGTTGATAATCCTCTAATAATAAATGGTTGTTTATTCGGTTATTTATTATTGGTGTCTAGCGGACACGTTGAAGACACTTGGTGTCTGGGTGGTGTCTGCTGGTGTCTGTGTTGTATAAGGGTTTAGGCGTTTAGTGTCTGTGGTGTCCGGTGTCCGGTGTCCGCGAGAAAAGGGGAATTTTGGGAGCAGACACTCCTACTCCAAAACCAGTCAAATTTGATTGAGGCTGATAACTCCATCGGCTATCCAGTCAGCCAATTCTGCCCCGACAATTTCGTACATCCAGCCCTTAATTTGCTCCACAGTGAATCTCTCTGAGTTCACTTTAAAGTTACTTTTAAACTCCCTAACATCAGCTTCTATCCGTTCGGTTCTGATGAGATATTCATACAGTTTTTGCGCCATTGGTGATAATTTATTCGGCGACGATTGGGTATTATCTGCCTTGCTACCAAGATTGAATTCCAGTTCATAAATACGTTCTAATGTGGCTTTGTCGATGGTTGGCGGTTCATCACTGGTCAAAGGTTTATCAAGCCTGAAATCAATACGTTTGTGGTCAAGCTTGGGTAATGAAATGGGCAACCATTGACCATGCCCAGGTAATTTAATCTTGCCCTGACCACTCGAAGAAGCTTCTGTCGTGATTGGGTCAATAGTTGCGATTAATTCAATTTCCAATAATGCAGCATCTCGAAGTTTTGATAACCCTTTGGCTTTGGCTAAGATTTCCATTGTGCGGTCGTGAGCTACGAACAAAGGAATCATTAATTGTTTGCGAGATTCGGTCATGGCACAGCGAAACCATTTACCAATAAAATCAGGGTCTGGCTTCCACTTATCGAGGTCACAATCTTGGGGCATTGGCTCAATTATGTTATCTGTCCAGGTTGTAAATTCTTCACAGATAACTGATAGCATCTTGCCGCTATTTCTTAACCGTTCTGTCCACTGTTCTTCAGTTAGCCCACTACGGCGATAGTCATCATAACGGCGGCGCATTTCTTCTATGTACCACTGCATGAACTCGGCTATTTCTTTGTAGCCAGTAATCAGCCGCACACCTCGCCACTCGACCTCAGTTCCGTGAGGGTCAAGCGCTACGATGTTCCACCCAGCTTGTACTTTCTTCCAGATAATTTCTCTAGTAGTCCAGGATTTACCCGCACCCATGCCACCAAATATTAAAGTGGGGTAGCCGATGGTGTTTTTGATCCAGCGATATTTGTCAGTGGGAGCGATCGCCGGCTGTTCTCCCCCAGTAACCTTGTCGTTAGGGTCAATCGTCCCCGCTAAAGTCTGACTCCCTTGCAAATAGGGCGTTTTCATCTCTCGCAGTTGCTTGATGTACTCTGCCTTTTGTTCCTCGGTCATCCCAGCCGTTTGCGCCTCAAAAATGGCATCAGTTGCCTCCATTTGGGTAACTTCAATTTCCGTGTGGGCGTAAATCTCAGCTTTTTGGATATCCACAGTGCGATCATTGGCCACTAGATCCAGGTCAGCTTGTAGTTGGACTTCTGCGATCGCAACATCTCGGTAACTCTCTAGTAGCTCGGAACGTGCCGCCATTTCTGCTTTTGCAGCATCCCGTTTTTGCAGCTATAGATACCCAAGATTTGTACCAAAGTGCCAATTTTACTTAAAATTGCTGAAACCTCTATATAGTAAGAGTTTCCAGACCATCTTGCCCCTGGTGACAGCTTCGCTATATTTACCCCGGATTGGAAGATTTTATGAACTTAAGTCAAACTGCTGTAACTAATGCTGTTAATCTAGCATTCTTTATGGTCAACTTATCCCATCATCTTCTCACGGATTTTCGTCTCCTTAATCCCGACTCTGGCATTCTTGACCTTAAGGCTCACTATCGTGGTTTTCGATATGTCCGTGAAATTTTAAAAATGCTTCCCGAAATGCCTGAGCCTATTTTATTAACTCAGATTTTTGCCAAGCTTACCTCTCTTGGTCGTATTCATAATGCTTCTACAGCCATTGAACCCTCGTAATTTGGCTAAGGTATTGAGTAATTAATATTTTAATCAGCGATGTAACAGCCGTGACGATGGCTGTTGTAATCTAGCGGACAAGTCAACGGACTGGCATCTGCTGCCGCAGTTTCGATAACAAATTCACTATCATCACGAAGCAATTCAAGCTCATGTTCGCGGTTGATAGTTCTGAAAACTGAGTTAGTGTCGAAACCCTCACGCCACCATTCGTCTTTAGTCCAAATTATATTTACTACTCTCTCAATCTTTAGGTCTACAGTAGGCTCTACAGGTCGTCCGAATAGTTTTTGAATTAGTGCTTTAATCATGGCTTGTTATTTGGTAATCTCTGTCTTCAAGTAAGGAGTAAACTTAGAAGGTTCTAAGTTAGTTTTGGGTGGAGTGTTCCCGCCACTGGGAATAGGTTTCGTACTACCAAGCGAGAGAGTGAGAACCACAATAGTAAAAACAAGAATACCTACACATAGGTCAAAAAAATTTTGCGATTGTTGAGTATTTTGAGTGAAGAATATTTTTTTCATTTACCTCTCCTGCCACCAAATAAAAAAAATCATTAATACTTCTACGACTATCGCCACACCTCCCCCATAGATAAATTGCTTCACTTGCTGTGGTGCGGCTGTGGCGCTTGCTGGTAAAGCATCCCACGGATTACCGCCACACCACCACGCCACACCGCCACGGGTCGCCACACTGCTTTTTGGGTACTTTTTACTGTGGCGTGGCGCTTTACCAGTCAGATTTAGACCAGCTATCTTCGCCATCAAAAATGAGTTGTCCAGCATTGACTAATTCATTCAGAGCAATAATTAATTTAATGTCACCTTGCTCTCTGAGTTCATCTTTCTTTTTGATATCAGCAAGGGTTTTAGGTTCCTTATTTTTCGCGTTATCAAAGAAAGATAACAAGCGTTTGGCAAGGTCTGACAATTCATTCTGATTTGGAATGGTCGTTGATTGTTCGCTGATATCTAGGGTTTCGTTTAATCGACTAATAGCTCCCTTGTCGCCGCATATATTGTCGTCACTGGGTTCAAATCCTGGCAAGAATTCGCGCCCGTCACGGTTATAAGCAGAATGATTTTCAAGTACAGGCATTGAGTACCATTGAGTTGTCTTGCCGTAATAAACTGCCCGACTGCACTCTGAGTTATTGATTAGCTCTGCGATTTTATCGGTATCAAACTTTTTGAAAAGCCGCGCAGTTTTCCAAGTGTCAAGTACAGCTAAATTGCTTTCATGCACCAACGCAATCGGTATTAACTGACCAATACCTGAAAGGTCGCTGCCGTTAGCACCAACAAAGGGTGTTTGAGCAACAAACCAGATGTTCTTCCCCGCACTACTGCCACATGATGCGATACCAATAAGCTTGTCGTTTAACAGCGTACATTTGGCTACTTTCAGCCTTGCACCGATAATAGTTCCTTCGTCAATTATTAAGAGCGCTCCGTCATTCAGAGTGGCGTATTGATCATATTCTGCGATCGCCGCCTCGAACCATGCAGCCACGGTTTGCGGTTTCGCCGTTTCACAATGCAGACGCTTTTCTACATCAACAATGCCATCAAAATAGCCGTATTCTTTCCAGTCATCCTTACCATTAATTAGAAAGATTTTTTTACTTGGATCGTGACGTTTAACTTGACGAATTAGGTTAGCTAAAAGCATTCCTTTACCAGACCTCCCCAGCCCAACTAGAAAAAGATTCTCAATGCTAGCGCTGACCTCCCCGACAATATCAATCTCTGTTGCAGATGTGGGATTGTAGTTCTCAACCTGAGTCTGTACTGGGATCTGACAAAAAGGTTTTTCTAAAAGTGTTTTCGCCTGAGTTAACAAAGGGGTGGAACTAGAAGTTATACTTGGCTGATTATCCTCGTAAAAGTCTGCCGCCGCGTCACTCAAAGCTAGTCCGCGAACAAGAGCAAAGTTCAATTCATTGATCACAACTTCCTTGCCTACTTGACGGGTGTAATCTGCAAAATTATCGCCGTCTAGCACTTGAGCCACGCAACCCAACTCAGCAACAGCAGCTTGATTGCGTTGAATCTGCCCAGCCTTTCTCCAACTATCCCAAAGAAAATAACCGACTACCAATCCTCCCGTTATTGGGCTAGCAGTACTGGCAGCTAATGCACCCAAAACAATACCGCCGATGACGTTCCACTGTAAATGATTCTCTTGGGTAGCGCGAAGTGCAACCTCACTCCATTCTTCGGGAGTTTTATTATTTTTCTCAGGATTGAATCGTGTCATAAAAGTATTTAATAAGAGTATTTATTTGGAACAGGTAAACGCAGTCCGCCTAATTCGGTGCTGCGTTGTCCGTTTACTAATTTCTGGTTTCTTTGATTGCGTAGGAGAGCTTGCCCACCCAAATAATCAAGCTGACAATAACTTCGATGGCAAATAGTGTGAGGAGTGCCAAGCTCAAATTACCGTAGTCAAACTTGTTCCACTGTCCGGTTCCTAAATACCAAAAAAAGTCCGAGAATTTGCCCGACGGAACTGGACTATATACCGTTATGCAGATCAGAAAATCGACAGTGTAAGTTACAATTTTAAGGCGCTCTAAATTACTTACAACCGAAATGGGCAAAGCATTATAAGTGCGTTTGAGCATTGCCAAAGTTGGGTCATCAGTCTGCTTGATTTCATACCTGCTGCGGCTGTCTACATTGCTAATAACTTGCTGCATAAACCCCTCATGGTTGTAGAGGATTAGCGGTAAAACTTCGATGATTTGAATGACTCCCCAAAGCATTGTACCCAGTATCCAGGTGATGCCCTGTCCTAAAAAATTAGCAATTCCATTGACAATGGGAATCACCGAAATTAGATAGAAGAATGCTTGGTTTATTGCTTGACCACTCAAAAAACGCACTGCCATTTCGTAAGGCTGGATGTTGAGATACGCAAAGTAAACTCCGGTTAGTACCAGCCCCCAATAAAGAATTCTTAGCCACTGCGCTGGGATTTTTTTACTCTGATTGTGACTGCCAGACTGCCATGCCGAAGCGCCTGGGTTTGAGCTTTTAGAACCTAAAGCCATGTTGATTATTCCTTATTTTTGAGGTGTGTAGTAGTAAAGTTTTGCACCGCGAATCTTCTTTATTTGGTTGATGGCTAATTGGCGATCTCCTGTAAATGCCATCTGCGCGACTACCGGAATACCATCTTGAGATGCAATTAAAACGCCTGTATTGCCATTGCCATCACAGACAACTGTGCCAATTGGTAATGACCTTTTAGTAGTGCGATCTAGTACCGTTTCACCCTCTACTAAAGTCGCTAAATTCCTCGCTGATTTTACCGCTACTACAATGGTGCAACCTGCTTTGTATCTAGCCTCTGCGACTTTAGAGAGCGCTTGTTCATGACTCAATTGCTGCTCTAATAGCATTTGCTGTTGACTATTAAATGCAATGGTTGTTCGTGCAATAGACAGCGATTGCATATTGGCACTAATGTCCTTAGAACTGAGTATTAAGCTCCCAGCGATGAGTGATCCAAAAATAATCTTGCTGCTGTGTTTTCGCCAAATTCGATTAGTGTTCAATGGCTTTATTCCTTGAGTATTTTGTGGGGTAGACAAACCACCCCTAGCGAATAAATTAATTACTTTTTACCTGGGCGACAAGAGCATCCAGCAAGCCCAATAATTGACCCGGCGATAACTCATCAAGTCTTTCTGCTACTTCCTTAATTTCCGAATCACGAGGAGAATCCAGATTTGACTCTGGATAGTTTTGCGATAGAGTTGAGCTAATCTGCTCAATCATCCAAAGTCGTTGAGCGTTGTTGATCGCCTCGAATGTGCTACCCCAAGACTCCTGCATATCCGCAAGTAAACCCGTATCTCCGGGCATGGTGCCTGATACAAAATATCCTATTGGTTTAGTCATGATTAAAATTCTGAGTTGTGCTTAGTTGTGCTTATTATGAGCAGTAGATTCATTCGGTGATCCGGGGACATCGCTTTGCTTAAGAGATTGTGCATTCGCTTCGTTTTCTGCTTTAATTTGCTCCAGTCTCAAAGCGCGATCCGTTAACGGTGATTTGCCCCAGTGTTCGGGATTTTTATAGTCAAGTGCCATTTGTTAGAATCCTTAAGTACAAATCGTTTTGCGTATCGAGATACATTCCAATAAGGGGGCGATCACCTCCGGTGGGCGGTTACGCCATCGCACTTGCTTTGGTCGGCTAGGCGTTGGCGTAGCCCGTCGTAGACATCGCTTCATGCTGCTCCCTTAAAACTACTAACCATTGCGCTAAGGGCTGATTTATTCGGCTGTGTAGATGGCGCTGTTTCGGTTTTGGGCGTTGTTTGCACATTACCGTGTTGAAAAATCAGCTTCTCTACACCTGCTGATAATGCTTGTGTTGGCGCATCTTGGGGTAAATCAAAAATCTTGCACAATTCAATTACTGCTAAGTAGGAGATGGTTATACGCCGAGATTCGTAATTCATTGATTAGGCTCACTTTGATATTTGAGTTAATAGTTTCAACCCCAAAGCATTGATGAATTGGGGATTGTTCAAAATCACAAAGCCAAAACCGGCTAAGTTCTGATCCACCACTGGTAGAGAAACACCCCCGCCCCAGGCGACAAGGTATTTAGCACGGTCTAGATAATTGCCAGCAGTCACAAAGTTGGCGAATTTCTCAATCCTGTTACTCCACCATTCATCCAGAGATTGGCTGTACTCGGTTTCAAACTTCTTACCAGTAAGGGCGTTACCGCCATAAGTGAAAGTCCCTTCAAGAATCCCCTGGTTAACGAGACTGGGCGAGTGTTTCACATCCTTGGACAACAGACTTACTCTGTCGTTTCGTTTGTCTAGTGCCTCTGCAATCATGGTGTGCAGTTCACCGCAACCACCCTCTATCAAGTGACGGTCAATCACTGCACCACTGCCGTTAAACACGGTAATCAACCAAGTTGATGAACCGATATCGAGTGCGATCGCTAATTCTGAAGGGTCAAGCACCAAGGATGCTTCACCGAATAAGCAGTGGGCAATACTTCCGAATCCTTCGGGATAAATGCCTGTCACCGCGATGTCAACTGTCTTGGTGACAATGGAACGAGTCACAGGATGCAGATGTTCAAAGGTGTGAGTCCCCGATACTCTGCGTTTAATCTCTTGTCCCCAGCGTTCTGGGTTGTGGTTGCTCAAACTAATTGAAAGCTTGACCCCATTGGGAATATTCAAAACTGCTAAGTCTGCAAGGATGCTTTCTAGTGCCAGTTCTGCTTTTTTCGCTTTGTCATCATGCAGTAGGGTGTGGTCTGCTTGCGCGATCGCTGCACTGCCCCAAAAGAATTGAACATCTTTCAAGTCAAGCCGCGTTCCTTCTACATAACGCACCCATGCCCCATCTTTTGAGATGGTTTCGTGGTGCATGATGTTTCGGTTGCGAACAAGTGAATATGCGGCTGGCATCATGATGGAAAAATCACCAATCATGGCCTTGCCGTAACCTGCTCCTGCGTCTTTACCTCCTGTGAGGTCAGTTAGCCCGGATTTGGCTAATAACTCTGCTTGAACTAGCCAATTTTTGGCATTGGTGTATGTGGTTGTCATGGTTCTGTTGTTTGTTAAAGTCTTGAATTACGAGGATTTGTCAGGATTTTTAGGCAAATCTAGACAAATCCAGATATCCAGTTAGGGGTTAGCCAAAGCAGCACTTTCTGGCTTCTGTTGCCTTTGTTTTGTGTCGTTTTCTGGCTTACAGTGTTATCATAACACTGTAAAACACCAGTGACAAGTGAGAGGTTTAGACTGAGAATGGGGTTATTCCAACACCAGACAGTGTTACGATGCCCACAGGAACAAGATTAAATATTTATTTCACAGATGAGGATGACTTAGCACTTTACGACTTAATATCTGCTGAAGCAAAAACTGAAAAACGCTCTATGAGTCAAATGGTAAAAATTCTTGCTTCCGAAGCGATCGCGGCAAGACACACAAAAAAAACCAAATTAAAAAAGCAGGATGAAGATTAGGGCGATCACTCTCAGTTGAACTTAGCTCAAGCAGAGTACATAACCGATAAAAACCAAGCAGATAGCCTAGATGAAGAGAACTTTGACCCTGTAACGGATGAGAGATTAGTCAGCAGCCAAAATAATTTTTGATGTCGTTATGTTAGCTGTGAAAGACCCACAACCCGATTTTGAACTGCCGCCGCACAACGAAGCGGCGTTAGAGATGATTAGGGAGGCGAAAGACTACGAATCCGCTTTGGCTCTGGCGATTAGCGGTACTGCACTTGCTACAGGCGGCTTCATTACTCCGGTAGGCTGGGCAGCTTTTGCATTGGCTTACAAGCCATTGATAAGAATTCAAAAACTTGCACGGCTGGAAAAATTAACAGCCCTGCTTTTGGATGAGTTTAAAAGCCAGGGGATACAAGTCTTTCCAGTACTGAAGATAGAAGATAAGAACCCTATCGACTTGTTTGTGAGATTTGAGCGAAAAATTCACCTGTTTATCTCCATTCGCTCAATAGGAGATAAGGAGATTGTCTACAACGAAGCCAGAGAGGTTTTGCAGATCAAGAGGAAAGACAAACATGGACTAAAAGTTTGGAGTCCTTGCCCACTGCTTGAATTGGCAGATTACGAGAAGTGGTTGAGCAAGAACAGAGACAAGTTTTTGATGTCCTCAAGGGAAGCTACAAAAACGCCCTCAGCAAAAGTTTTGGTCTTATGGCCTCCCACCAAGGCGGCTAGTGATCACAATTCACACCTTTATTCTGAAGTTGGAAGTATGAAAATTCTGGCTCTTAGAAGAAAAGGCACTGCATTTGTTATTCAACAGGAGGAAGTAACTGAGTTTGTCAAGGCGACTTTAGCCAAGTACTTATAGGTTAAACAATGAAAACCCCACGTCCCGGTAGGACAGCGAGGTTTTCAAATGGAATTGGGGTTATCGGGTCGCAAGCCTAATTAATATCCCTAATAGTAATTTTATCGTACATGATTCGGTGTAAAGCCAATGTAACACTGGCTCACCAGATGTAAACAACGTTTCAGGAATTTTATGTAATTTTGTTCTTATATTTCTGAACACTTGTATAAGATTACTTTCGGGATAGCTCCAATTCCTCCAATACACATCAAGGAGGAATAGCTCTCATGTCACCATTACAACAATTTAATCACTCAGTATCGGCACAATCAGCAGCTGCTCAAGGGGCAAATTCTGCCCCGGAGACAAAACAAGAGTTGATTGAGAGTCGCATAATCAAGTTTGCATTTAACGCCACAGGCACAAACAAAAACTGGGACTTTAAAAAACTTGCCGCCAACTTCCAAGACGTAGAAGGCACTCTAGAGGATGTCCTGCAACATATTCAAGCAGGTCACGCCATCTGTGCCGGACTGTTAGGCGGCAAATGGCGCAGTAAAGCCAATGTCATCGGTTCTCAGTGGCTACTACTCGACATCGATAATTCCAATGTCGCCCGTGATGCTGATGGCAAACCAATCAAGGACGAAAACGGAAATTCTATCAAAGTTTACAAGCATCAATTAACCATAGAAGAAGCCCTAGCCCATCCCTTCATCAAAAAACACTGTGCTTTAATTTACACCACTGCTAGTCATAAACCAGAGTGGCATAAATTCCGGTTGGTTTTTCTTCTCCCCGAATATGTCCAAGGCGCTGACACTGTAGAAGCTTGTACACGCTTTTTAATGCAGCAATTGCCCCATGACCCTGCTTGTAAAGATGCGTCCCGTGTATTCTACGGCAGCACAGAAGCCGAATTCCCCCTGGTCAACCCTGAAGCCACTTTACCAGCAGAATGGATTCAGGAAGCTGTAGCGATCGCGCAACAAGAACGGATTGAGTATCAGCTAAGAATCCAAGAAATTGAATCACGGCGTAAAGAGTGGCGTGAGATTTCCCTCACTGAAGGCTGGAATATTGACCAGCTAATCCAACAAGCGCTTTCATTCATCCCACCACGTACCCCAGGAAGCGGCAATTATGACGAATCCCGTCAAGTGTTGATGGCACTGGTTAACCATTATGGGGCATCTGAGGCAGAAATTATAGCCGAACAGTGGTCGCCCAGTATCAAAGGCGATACTTGGAACATCCACGCCAAGATTCGCAGTTTTAGACGTTCTGGGATTACTTTAGGAACACTGTTTCACATTGCTAAACAGTATGGCTTTCGCTTTCCCAAACGGCAGTATGAATCTAACGAACGCGACCAAGGAATAATTAGCCGTGAAAAGTGGGAGCTAGGACAAATCAAAGAGGATTTGAGCAGCTTCCAAAATTTATTAAAGCAAGCGATCGCTCCATTTGCTTCAATATTTAAAGGATTCAAAGCGCCACCATCACCCAAGCCTGAACCCGAAATTAATACGAATACACCCAATGTAATTATTTACCGCATGGGCAATATCCCCTTCAAAACCGAAATTACAGGCGATATTTCTATCTCTTGCCAGCCGGATGAACACATTGCCGCATGGGTGGAAGCCGTATCCAAAGGCTGGACGCAAATCTTAGATAATTCCCACCCTGGACTAGGTAAATCTTACAACGCTGGGCAATTGACAGCAGCCTTATTTGGCGTTGATAAACTAATTTACCAGGATGCCAACCACAGAAACCCATCGACACTGCCCATTGAGACGAATTTTGTTGACTTACCAGTGCGGCACAATGGCTTTAAACTAGATCCCACCCGCAAAACTCCTACAGGTGAGGACTTTCAACTGTGGACTAAAGCGGGTGAGACTGCCGACACTGACGGCAATTGTCACAGAACTTATTTATTTAACGCATTTCGTAACAAGAATTTTACCAGCCTTGATTTTGAAGAGAGCGGCATCAGCCCCATCTGTGGCGGTTGTTCCCTGAAAAATCAGTGCCGTTTCGCTGACGGGGACGGTTTTGGCTTCCGCTTTCAAAAACGCAGTGCAATTCAAAATTATTCTGAACTCAGAGCGCACCCCGACTCTACCCCTGTCACCTTAACTAACGCTGCTGACCAAATTTTCACCGTTGGGCGGTTCTGGGAAGAAGCTGGCACACTTATCAAGCCCGTGCGCTCGGTTGATGTAAACCGCGACGATTTTGAAACCACCGTCGGCAAGCTGATACTGTTAGAACCAAATATGATGTCACAGCTACAACCTGCACTCTTAATTTTACACCAACTATTTACCCAAAAAATTAAATCTAGCGATCGCTACGGCTTTGATGATGCCACCATCCGGGCGCTGCTGCCCCCTTTCCCCGAAAACTTAGATATCGAAGCGATTCGGCAAACTGTAGAACCTGATTTAACTTTCTTAGAGGACTTAGACTCTATTGATGTTACCCAAGATAAACAACTCAAAAAAAGCTCTGCGGCTCGTTATGCTGCCAAAAAGGTGGCTTTGGACAGCGCCCGAACAGCCGGGAGGGAGTTTCTTGACTTGCCTAATTACTGGTTGCCTGACTTTCTCGAAGCTTGGAAGGGTGACGGTAGTTTTCAGTCACAATGGGGTGTACTCAGTATTTACCGCCACAACCCCAAACATAGTGACTTGGCAAAATCTGCCCAATTTAATATTTACCTTGATGCCACTTTCAAATCTCACCAGTTGAAAATGAAATTGGGGATCAATGATCAATTGTTAATCATTGAGCAACAACGCCCAGAATATGGCAATTTAAAAGTCGTCAACGTCACTGGGTTGGGTAAACTGCCCAAAAATCGCTCTGATACACTTACTGCCCGTGTTAATGCCCTCAAAGAAACCTTGAAAAAACTCTACCCCGATATTGGCATTATTGATTGGAAACAAATTGCATCCCAAATTGCAGACCGCACAGAATACGGTCACTTTGTCGATGGGCGTGGTGTTAATCGGTTTAGTGATGCTCTAGCGATCGCTAGTTTTGGCATCCCTTACCAAAACATCGGTGTTTTAGCAGCACAGTATCAGGTAATGACTGGTGAACCAGTCAACCTGGAGGATAAAAATAGCACTTTCCAAAAGTATCTCACTGAACTAATCAATGCAGAAATTATACAAGAGATTGGGCGATTACGTTCACACCGTCGCCCAAACCAACAGCTGACCTTTTACTTCTGCGCTGACTATGACATAAAATTCCTCGATCGGGAATTACCAAGAGTGAAATTAGAGAGCGTTGATGCTTTCCAACTCTGCCCCGAAGCTGGTAACGCCAGTGAGCAGACAGGACACGCTATAGTCAATGCCTTAAAGTCGCTTTGGGAGTCAAAACAGAAAATTACCCAAACTGCGATCGCTAAAATAACAGATATCTCCCAAGAATGGGTAAGCCGATTTACCCAGCGTTGGGGGGGCTGGCAGCGATTTAAAAAATTATTACTCCTGCTATTAGATAGTCTTAATAGCGGTAGTAATAAAAATTTGGCTGACTTAGACGACGATGAAAAGTGGTTAGCTCGTAAATACTTCCCCTTGTTGATTGCTGAATCAGAATCATCACCAGAAACTTTGCTTTCTGGGGTGGCGGAAGTTGCCGAAGTTATTGGTAGTAGGGCTATGCAGCGAGTAATACTTACTTGTGACCCCCAAGTTAGAGCTTACCTATTGATGGCTGTATTGAACTGTCTGCCGACCGAAGTTTATTCAATTTCAGTTTCTCCAGTCCCTGGATGAGGAGAAGAGGCAGCGCTATCACCTTGCACAGTCATAAGAACTGATTCCAGACGATAACCAGCCTGCGCGTTTATATGGAAAATGCTGAAAACCCTTGAGAAACAGCAACTCAGTTGCGTATTTCGTACTTTAGGCAAGGGATGAAAGCTAGCTGTGGTGTTTACGCCACAGTAAAACATGGTAAAATACTCCCATCAGACAAGATTTAAAAACCTACTCCTGGACTGGGAGAA
>Ga0209591_10001244_pt1 | contig 32131 bp, 22 predicted proteins | sample MAT01_FD_187207 | JGI IMG/M metagenome (GOLD analysis project Ga0209591, IMG submission 187207) | Freshwater microbial communities from Lake Fryxell liftoff mats and glacier meltwater in Antarctica - MAT-01 (SPAdes) (version 2) | ecosystem: Environmental > Aquatic > Freshwater > Ice > Liftoff... | reverse complement strand
ATGCAGAGCCTGATCCGACGGCGGCGCTCGCCGACGTGCTCGCAGACGCGCTCGCCGAAGCGCTCGCCGAAGCGCTAGCAGACGCGCTCGCAGACGCGCTCGCCGAAGCGCTCGCAGACGCGCTCGCAGACGCGCTCGCCGAAGCGCTCGCCGAAGCGCTAGCAGACGCGCTCGCCGAAGCGCTAGCAGACGCGCTCGCCGAAGCGCTCGCAGACGCGCTCGCCGACGCGCTCGGTGTGAGTGCGCGCCCCGCGCGTCATGGATCCGAGTACCGCGCGTGGACTCCCTGGATCCACAGGGCTCACCGGCGCCCGCGTCGAAGCCCGTGAACGCGGGGTCTGCAGGCAGGCCGGCACGGGGGTGCTGACCCACACGCAAGCCGGATGCGCCAGAAATCACGGGCTGTCGCAGCGGTGATGCGGCTCTACGAGCTTCGGCGAGTCCCTGTCGAGGGCTAGGTAGCTCGACACACGCCGGCGGACCTTCAGTCCTTCGCGAGCTCCCCGTCGCGCGGCAGGTCTTCCAAGCTCCCGAGGCCGAAACGATCGAGGAAATCGCGCGTCGTGCCGTAGTGGAGCGGGTGTCCGGGCACATCGGCGCGGCCCGTGACGCGCACGAGGCCGCGCTCGATCAAGGTGCGCAGGATGGGGCCCGCCTGCACGCCGCGGATGGCTTCGATCTCGGCTTTCGAGACCGGTTGGCGGTAAGCGACGACGGCCAGCGTTTCGAGCGCAGCCCCTGAAATGCGCTCGGATTTGCGCACTTTCGCCAGGCGCTGGACGATCAGGCCGACGTCGGGTGTGGTCAGGATCTGTACGCCGCCGGCGAGCGTGCGCAGTTCGTACGGCAGTCCGCTCGAGGCCAAGCGCACACGCAAGGTCGCCAACGCGGCGCGCACGCGCTCGATCTGCGGGCCTTCGAGCAGGCTCTGCAACCGACGCTCGGAGATCGGGTCCGGAGAGGCGTAGACGAGGGCCGCGACGGCGCTCTCGATCTCGGCGTCCGACAGCGCGTCACCGGCACCGGCTCCATCCTGGAGGTCGGATCCGGCTTCGGCCGCCCGGGGCTCCTGGACCAGCCCCGATTCTGCTGCGCCCGACGCCTCGACCGGCGCGTCCTCGATCTGCGCGTCCTCGACCAGTCCGCCGACCGCGCCGAACCCGCCCTCTGCGACGGCGGATTCGACCGCGGAAACGCCCTCACCTTCGATCAGCTGGGTCATCGGGCCGAGCTTGCACCCCTGCGCGCGACCGGTCAATCCCTGATCCGCTCCGAGGTTGGCGCGCGGGCCTTTCCGGTCGTATCCTCCTTTGGTGGGTTCCGCCCGGGCAGGCGCGGGACCGCCCATGCGCGACGATCGGCAGAGCGTGCGCGGCGTTCCGGCAGGACGCTGGCGCGGGTGGGGGGCCATCGCCTTCCTCGCTTTCGTGCTCCTCGGTGCGGCCTTCGCGGCCCGCAACGCGGACACTTGGATCGCCGTAGCCTCGCTGACAGGTGCGGGACTCTTGGCGTTGGGTTACCTCGGCCTCGCAGTCGTCGAACCGCTCATCCGCCGTGTTGCGGACGCCGAAGTCCTCGGATGGCTGGCAGCCGAACGCGCCGGAAGCCTCCAAGCCACCTGCGGCGAGGGCGTGCTGGTCCTGGACGAACAGGGACACATCGTCGATTGCAACACCGCGGCCGAGCGCATGTTCGGCTACCCGAGCCACGAGGTCTGCGGCTCGAACGTGCAGATCATCCTGGCCGAGCTCGAGCTGCGCGATGCCGCTCCGGCACTGTCGCGCGAGGCCATGGGCCGCCGCCGTGACGGGGTCGAGGTCCCGCTCGAAATCGACCTCTCGGCGCGCAACAGCGACGGATCCCGATTCCTGGTCGTGCGCGATTCCGGCCGTCTGCGAACGGCGGAAGCACTCGCGCGCGCAGCCGAGGACGAACGCCGTCGTGTGGCCACCTCGGCCATCGAGGCCATCCTCGTCTTCGACCGCGAAGGTCGGATCCAGGAAGCGAACCCGGCCGCGGAGCGCCTGATCGGGAAGCCCTGGTCGCAGCTCACGGGCCGCGATTTGGCCGACACGCTGCTCCATCGCGATCAGCGACCGACGTTCAAGCGCGATCTCAAGGACGCGACGACGGGCATCGCGGATCGCATCACGGGCCGCTCGGAAGCCATCGAGTTGTGGATCACGGGTCGCCCCGCGATCCGCGCGCACTTGGCCTTCGCGCGCTCGGGCGGTCGCTTCTTCGCCTTCGTGTTGCCCGAGGGACAGCTCGGAGCGCACGACGCCCCGAATCCGCTGCGGAACGGCGCGCACGATTCTCCGACCGGGCTGAATTCCGACGGGGAAATGCACCTCGGTCGGAAGCTCTCCGGCTGACGAGCGCGCGGTCGTTGAGCCCGCAGTCGTCGAGCGCGCGGTCGACGAGCCCGAGGTAGTCGAGCCCGCGGTAGTCGAGCCCGCGGTAGTCGAGCGCGCAGTCGTCGAGCGCGCGGTCGACGAGCCCGAGGTAGTCGAGCCCGAGCTAGTCGAGCGCGCGGTCGTCGAGCGCGCGGTCGTCGAGCGCGCGGTCGTCGAGCGCGCAGTCGTCGAGCCCGCGGTCGTTGAGGCCGCGGTCGTTGAGGCCGCGGTCGTCGAGCGCGCAGGCGTCGAGCGCGCAGTCGTCGAGCCCGCGGTCGTTGAGGCCGCGGTCGTCGAGCGCGCAGGCGTCGAGCGCGCAGGCGTCGAGCGCGCAGTCGTCGAGCGCGCAGTCGTGGAGCGCGCGGGCGCTCCGATCGCGAGGACTGCGCGGGCACGAGCCCCGCCGAGGATCACTTCCCGCGCGGTGCCATGCGGGTCGGGAAATCTCGCTCGCCCCGGGGCGCGCGACGCGTGTCCTACCGGACCTCTTCGCCCGCGAGCCGCAAGAACGGGGCGAGGTCGATCGTGTAGCGCTCGCGCATCGCGCGACGCCATTGCTCGAGCTCGAGCTGATCGACGTTCTGCTCGCCGATGCTGGTCTCGACGGCGGGGCCGAGCACGTCCCACGCGCCGGCTAGCGGCGCACCGCGCTTCTCCACACGCACGAACAGGAAGTCGCCGCCCTCCGAGATCGGCCCGCCGACTTTGCCCGGCTCTGTGGCGAAGGCGATGCTCGCGATCGGCGTGTTGCCGCGCACGATCGGGGCGATGCGGCCACCTTCCGCAGCCGACGCATCCTTCGAGCGCAACTTCGCGACCTCGGCGAACGACGTCCCAGCCGCGAGTTCGGTTTCGACCGTCTTCTTGTCCTCTTCGCTGCGCACCACGATCACGCTCAGGAACGCGTGGTCGGACTGGAGCAGCCAGGCGCGCACGATGCGTGCGCCGAGCAAGGAGCGCAGTGCGTCGTCGCGCAGACGCTCGCGGTAGCGCTTGGGATCCAACCCCAAGAACTGATCGACGTAGCGATCGAGCGAGATCTTCTCGAACGCCTTGCGACTCGATTGGATCTGTTTCTCCAGCGCTTCGAGGCCCTTCGTGTACGCGGCCTCGGCCATCTCGGGATCGATCTTGACGCCGAGGCGCGTGGCTTCGGCGACGACGAGTCGGCCGAGCACGAGGTTGTCGATCTGATCACGCGCTTCGGAACGGCCGGCGTAGAGCCATTGCGCGACGAGCTCGGAAGCGAAGATCGGCTTCCCGGCGACGTTCGCGACGATCACGTCGTCCACGACGCGGGCTTCGGGCTGCGTGGAGACCGGCGGCGGAACCGACGTTCCGTTCTGCGCGCCGGGCGCGGGGTCGGCGCTCGCGGCGGCCCCGTTGGCGGATTCCGCATTCGCAGCCGGCGGAGTCACCGAGTTCGCCGCGACGGTCGCACTCGGAGTCGTGGTCGGTGCGACGACCGCCGGCGGTTGCCAGGCGGCCGGCACCGAGGGCGGAGCGGGGTTGCGCGTCGCGCAGGCGACGGCGAGAACGGAGAGCAGCATCGAAGAGACCTCGTTTCGCATCGAATTCGAGCGTCAACGATACGAGATCCGCCGCACGACTCCCAGACCGTGGCACGCCGGACACTCGATGACTTGCTCGGACGAGTCCTTGCCGATCGCAGCCTTCGAGACGTTCGCGCCGGCGATCGAGAGGAGCCGAGTGCCCGTGCCGCCGCACTCGCGACAGCTGCCGAAGAGCGGCTTCGACATGACCTCGAAGTCGCCGGAATTCTCAGCGTAATACGCCAGGATCCAGCCGGCTCGCGAGATCGCAGGCAGCTCCTTCCAGGCCGTCTCGCGCTCGTCCTTCTGATCGGCGGACGACTTCGACTTGCGCGCCACTTCTTGGTTCTCTAGGAAGCGCTGCAGCTTCTTCTCCAAGTCGGCGCGTTCCTTGTCGGCCGCGGTGACCGGCGCTTTCTCCTCGGTCGACTGATCGCCCTTCAGCGCGGCGTCCTGGCCGAGGAGCCACGTGCCGAGGCCGTAGGAAGCGCGCTGCCAACGTTCTTTCTTGCGCGCGATCCACAGACGCCGGACGACGTCGCTCGACGCTTCCTTGGAGATCGCTTGCGCGGCCAGCGTGACCGCGTCGAGCACGTCCTTCTGCATCGTGCCGTCGAGGTAGGAGAGCGTCGACTCGAACGAAGCCTCGGTGGACTTGTTACGCGCGATGTTCTGGGCCTTCAGGAACCACAACTGAGCCACGCGCTCGCCGACGTAGCGTTCGCGCGCTTTCGTCGCGCGCTCCTTCTTCTTCTTGGCATCGGGGATGAGCGGGCTGTCGGGGAACTTGAGCGCGAACGCGTCCGCGCGCACGAGCGCCTCGTCGAATCGCTTGCGGCCGACCAGGTCGTCGACTTCGGAGAGCCAATCGATCTGATCCTGGCGCGCGGCCTTCTCGCTGGCGCGCAAGATGCCCGCGGCTACGTCGTCCTTCTTGAACGACGGGTCGAGCTCGGCCGCCTTCTTGTAGTGCTCGGCCGCATGCACGAAATCGGTCATGCGCTCGCAGAAACGCGCCAACTCGTGATTGCCGGCCGCGGTCGTCATATCGAGCAACGACGTCTGCTGCGCGTACAGTTCCGCGCGCGTCCACACGAGCAGCGCGTTGACGCGCACGATCGTCGGCGCGGCCGTGACACGGCTCTTCGGAACGGGAATCGTCCCGTTGCTCGTCTTCACGACGATCGCGTCCGCCGTGCGATCCACGATGCGACCGACCAGTTCCAGACCGTCGTTCGTGACGATCCGCTCGGCCTCCACGAGGATCTCGTCGCCCGTGAGATCGACGTAGCCGAAGCGCGTCTTCAGTTCGAGTTCTTCCTCGGGGTGGAGGTAGCTCCAGGGGAGCCGCGCGCGACCACCCGTGTCGAGCCGCGTGAACACGAGCCCCTCCGGGTCGTGTGCCGCGATGCGCCCCCACTCGAACGAGCCGTCGGCGAGACGCAGCATGAGCGTTTCGGCGGACACGTCCTGAGCGCGCGCGAAGTGAGTGCACACGGCGAGGGCGAGGACGGAGAGGAGGTGAAGTCTTTTCATCGTGGTGCCGCTCCAGGGGGAGGCGTTGTGTTCCGTGGATCCTTCGCGCCGGGTTGATCCGCGCCGGGCTGATCGGCGCTGGGCTGATCGGCGCTGGGCTGATCGGCACTGGGCTGATCGGTACTGGGCTGATCGGTACTGGGCGCAGCTATAGCGGGGCTCTTCATGTCGGCGCTCTTCGTCGCGGGGTCAGCCGTCGCACCGGGCGAGGCGCGGCGACGCAGGCGCTCGCCGAACGAGATCTCGCGCAAGAGGATCGTCGTGAACCGCTTCTCGCGCTTGACGCCCTGTGAGCTCCACGACATTGCCACGTCCACGCGGTACTCGGTCGGACGGTCGGGGTTCGCGCGTCCCATCGCGGAATAGACCAGCCCTTCGACACCTGCAACCGGACGGTCGATGATTTGCCGTGGCTCGCCGGCTTCGCCGGATTCCTCGGGAAAATACGTCTCTTCGAGGTTGGCGACCACCGACTGGACGGCCGAAGCGGCGGAGGTGCGCAAGTGTGCCGTCTTCGACAACGCGGTGGCGTACGTGAGGAGTCCGAGGATCGTCGTCATTCCGAACAGCAGGATCCCCATGGCGATGAGCACCTCGAGGATCGTGAATCCGGAGCGGGCATTCGCAAGCTTCACAGGTTCCAGTCCTCGCGGTAGGTCGCGACCGTCACTTCGCGCGAGAGTGCGGTTCCCCAGTGCACCATCGCGCCGCCCGCGTGCGGCGCGGCCGTGGTTCCGCGTTGCGCGCGTCGAACGGTGACGCGTCCGTCGTCGATCGACGTGATTTGCATCCACTCGGCGTCGACGAGGACGTAACTCCCCTTCTCCGTCGGAACGCGACGACCGTCGTCGACTTGGAGAAGGCCTTCTTGGTTGTCGATGGCTTGCACGAGCTTCGTCCGGCGCAAACGATCGACCGGTCGCTCGAACTCGAGTTCGATGCGCACGCGACGCGGGATCAAGGCACGCCCCTTCGCCTTCGGTTGCCCCACGTGCGGCTCGTTAAAGGGATGCGCGTCGCGATTCGCGCGTCCGCGCCCGTGCGCATCCCACGACGTCGCGACCGTGTCGAGTGCGTCGCCGAGTCGCCAACCGTCGTTCACGACCGAAGTCTGCCCGGCGCACAGGATGCTCATCCACAAGAGGCCGCCCGTGACTTCGTCGGTCGCACCGGCCGGCGGTCGATGGCTCGCGCCGAAGAAGTCGCTGGCGAGGAACGATTTCGAGGACAGCTCGGTCGTGGGGCGTTCGCCGCGGTAGATCACGCCCTCGACGCGCGCTTCCGGTTGCGTGAGCGATGCGGGTTGGATCGTCCACACGACTTCGAGAAGTCCTGGATTCGCCGTCGGAAACAGCACGGGCTCGCGCGCCACGGCATTCGTCTCGGCGGATTCGGTCGCCTTCTCCAGCGCGACCAAGCCGCCCGCCGCCGCACGCGCCATCTCGGCTCCCGAGGCCTGGCGCACGAGCCGCAGTCGCGGCCACTTCGTCTCGGGTAAACCGTCGCCGTCCGTGTCGAAACGCACCCATTCCAGGAGGAAATCGCCCTGCGTGCCCGGCTCGAGCCCAGCGAGGTCGATCGACAGGCTCTCGAGCACCACGGAGGCCTGCTCCAACAATGCGCGGCGCGTCTCGCCGCGTCGCCACACGGAAATCGAGCGGTCGAAGAGTTGGAACACGGCCAGCATGAGCAACGACAGCAGTCCGATCGCGAGCACGAGCTCGACGAGCGTCAGTCCGACCCGCGCAGTGCGTGCCCTCATCGTTCGACGCTCCGCAACGTGACGTTGGGCGCGAGATAGAAGGTCGCAAGGGCCGTGAGGCGCGGCGTCTGCCGCCAACCGTGTGCTGCGCCGCTCGTGAGGTCGAACGCGCCGGTCTGGTACTCGACGAACGCGCGTACGCCGAGGCGATCCGCTTGCCGCCCGATCGGCACGGCTTTGCCGTCGACGTCGCCGCGCCACAAGAGCTTCACGCGTGCATCGCGCTCGGGGTCGGCATCCCACGGTGCCGCGGGATCCGTGCGCACGAGCACGCCGATGCGGCTCGAGTCCGCGTCGACCTTCTGGAAGTACACCGAATTCCAGAACGCGGCCGGCTGATCGTTCTGGAAGCCGAAGTACGACATCTCCGGTGCGTCCGCGCGCTCGGCCCACAGATCGGGATAGCGCACGGGGAAGAGAATGACCGCGGCGCCGGCGCCGTGCGCAGCGGGCGCTGTGCCGAAACGGCCGCGAAATAGGGCTTCGCCGCGCTCGTCCAACGCACCCGCCACCGATGATGCGCGCGGCATCTCGAGAGCCGTTCCGCGGATGCGCGTGTAGTGGATCAACTCCGATCCGACCAGCACGAGACCCTGCGCCGGGAACCCCTCGACGCTGGCGACGGTGAGCTTCGCGTCGCCCGCTGCAGATCCCGCGGTGAGAACCGTGGCGACGCGGTGCTCGAGCCACATCACCGGGTCCTCGATCTCGTGCGTGCCCGCTTTCGTGCCGAGCAGGCCGCGACCCTCCGACGCGAGCCTGACCTGTCCGCTCGGCGCGTCGTACGACGCGTAGGCGAGGATCTCGTCACCGATGCGCAACAGGCCGCCGTTCGACGCCAGTTGCGGCAGGATCTCTTGGATCCAACCGGTATTGCCGATGGCGACGCGCATCGTCTTCGGGCGCACGGTGAGCGTGGACGCGGATTCGTCGAGATCCGCCTCGAGCACGAGGTTCGCTCCGTTCATGGCCTCTTGGTAGTCCGACGAGAGGCCGCGACCGAACTGTGCGTCACCGTAGGCGACTTCGTCGACGAACGCCGAGGGCACGGTCGCGCCGCTTCCTTCTCCCCCGCCGCCGATGCGTGCTGTCGACACGGCGCGGGGTCGCTCGCCCGACGGGAACATCACGATGCGTGCGATGAGGCGCGAGTCGTACTCCGGTGTCGCCGAATTCTGCACGGCCGAACCGGGCTCCACGTTCTCCGGTGAGCGCGTTTGGAACGCCACGTAGGTGCGGCCGAGCAGATACGGCGGATACGCGACGAACTCAGGGTTGGGCGTGATCGAGATCGGGAGGACGTCGGGGTTCTCGTGCCTCCAGCGCCGCGTCGCGTACTGGAGCGCCGGCGTGTGCGCGCGGTGGATGATGAGCGGCCAGCCGGGGTGGGTCGGAGCCGCGCCGACGAGGAACACGGGGTCGAGTCGTCCCGGATGTCCGCCCGAAGCATCCGTGGCCGAGACCTCGAACACGGGATGGATCGGCGTACCCGACGGATGCGTGTGCGAAAACGTGCCGAAAACCCCACGGAATTGGAACCAGGTCTCGATCGAGCGCGAGAGCGGCTCGTCCGCCGCCACGTTCTCGTTCTCTCCGACCCGCGGATCCCACTGCGGCGACGCGTAGGTCTGCGCCGCGCTGGCCACGGGTACGGGCTCCGGAGCCGCCACGATCATCGCGCCGCCGCCACCGGTTCCACCGCCACCACCGGGCGGGATCGGCGGAGTTGCATCCAACTCGCGAGCTCCAACCAAGATCTCGTAGACGTTCTTCACGAGGGCCTCGGGATCGTCGCGCACGAGTTGGTTCCGAGCCGTGTCCACGTAGTCGTAGCGAATCCACTCCGTGAACTCGGCGTCGTCGACGCGCGTGACTTGCGCGAACTGCGAATCGCCCTTCTTCGCTGCGAGGAAACTGCGCACATCGCTCACGCCGGGTACCGCGAACGAGATCGGAACGACGAACGTGCGCCACTCGAAACGATCCTGGACGAGCTGATTCGCCGCGCCGAAGGTCAGGTTGTCGTTCCAATCGGCGACGAACGAGCGCTGTCCGCCGATCAGCGCGGCCTCGTCCGCCGTGAGGCTGCCCAGGTTCGGGAGCACGTTCGGACCGATGCCGCGTTCCGCGATCTGCAACGTGCTCCCGGACCAACCCGAGTAGCGCACGATCTCGATGCCGCCGAGCGGCGCGCCGGCGGTGTCGGTCGTGTACTGGCCGCTGACCGACCAACCGATTTGCAGGACCATCGCGTAACCACCGTCGGGATGGAACGCGGTCATGTACTGCGCGGGCGGCGTCTCTGCCGGAGTCACCAGGCCGTCGTCCGCGCAACCGAGGACGAGCCCGTTCACCGAGCTGTTCAGTCCCGTCATCCCGAAGCCGGCTTCGAATCCCGCGAGTCCGACCTTGATCGGATCGCCCTCTGTCTGCTGTCCGCCCGTCACACCGACGAGTTGCGCCACGCGGAATCGACCGACCTCGCGCGTGAGCCGCGCCTCGCCGGTCGGCACGTAGGTCCGGATCGGCAGGCTGTACCCGTACAACTCGACCGGCGTCCCCGCCGCGTGATCCGTCGAGAGGTTGGCCAAGTTCGCCGGCGGCGAACCGGCGTCCTCGGCCAGCTGCAAAGCCCGTTCGCGCGCCATGCGACCACCGAAACCGGCCTCGGTGCCGGTCTCGAGACGCGCCGCACTCATCGCGCCGCCCGAGACGGTGACTTCGATCAGTTCGTTGCCGACGCGCACGACGCAACGAGGCGGGAAACCCTCGGTGGATTCGACGGCGAGCGTGGCCGAACCCTGCGTCAACCCGCCCGTGAGACGCGATAGCCCCGGCGTCCGCACGCCGTGCGCGAGGCCGTTCACGAGCATGTGCATCTGACTCGGGCGGTTTCCCCGCACGTCGAGCTCGACGTGGCTCCACACCTCGGTCGGGAGCCCGGGAGACTTCGAGATCGAGTAGCGCATTTCGCCGCGCTCCGGGAACGTCGTCTCGCGATGGTCGCCGTAACCGTCGAGCACGCGCAGGACCAGGTCGTCGCCCTCGATCTGCAAGAGCGAACGGTCGACGTCCGGCGACACGCCGCCGACGTCCATGAAGCGCCCGCCCGATGTCGCGCGCGGCTTGATCCACAAGGACAGCGCGTGCGAGCGCAAGAGCGGCGCGTTCTCTCCCGTCCAACGAATCTGATCGTCGTCCGAGGGGTGCACGATCGTTTCGTCCGGCAAATACCGGCCTTCCACGTCCTTCGTCTCGTGGTCGAAGTGCTCGACGCGACCCTGCAACCGTGTCGTCTCCGCGAGTCGTGTGGGCATCAACGCGATCCACCCCGTCTCGCTGCGCGAAGGGAACGTGCGCACGGGCGTCGGCGTCTCGTTGCTGTTCGCGGTCTCGGGCGATTCCGTGACGCCGGGCAGGAACGTGCGCCCCGCGAACGTCCCGAGTTGCGACCACAGACGCGACGGAGGAATGGTCCCCCCATCCCATTGCGACGTGGCGTTCGGGCCCGACAACCACCACGGCGCTTCGAGCGAGAGACGCAACTCGTCGTCGAAGTCCTCTTGCCGCGCCCACAGGCGGATCAACTCACGCTGCGGCGCGATCGCCGTGACCTCGTCGCGCACAGCGGCGTAGCGCAACACCCCCGACGGAGCGTTCATCGCCGCGCGCAGCTCCAGCGCGTACACGTCGCGCGTCGTGAAAGCGTAGGGCATCGTGCTCCACGCGAGCGTGCTGTCGTTCGCGTTGAGCCCGTTCGCGTAGACCGCCACGGCATCCCACGCGTCGAGGAATGCTTCCCCGCCGCGCAGTCGCTCAGGAATCACGGGCGCGTCGCTCGGCAACTTCGCGATGCCCGCCGCGGGCAGGACGACGCGTTCGAGCAGATCTTGGAAGCCGATGAGTGGCCGCGACTCGATCACGAGATCGGCGAGCCCGGCCGCCTCGTCCGACGTCACGCGCGAATTCTGGCCTGAAACCTGCAAGTTCAGGAACAAAGCGACGAGAACGGCGCGCTGTGCCGTGTTCAAGTTCACGGGCCGGCGCGCGAGCACTTCGACGACTGCTTCGTACGGCAGGTAATCCTGCGCGAGGATGCGATCGAGCGCAACCTCGCCCGACCCTTGCACGGTTTGCACGAGCGCGAGTTCCGTCGACACGCTGTCGCGAATGCGCACCGTCGAGCCGGGCGCCATCCAACGCGTCGAATCGACGCGGAACTTGCCGTCCTTGCCGCCTTCGACCTTCGTCGTGAGACGCGCGGCGCGTTGCCAGCGCTGCCCTGCGCGGATTCCACCGTGCGCCGTGCCGTGCTCGCGCAAGGCGCGCAGCGACTCGTCCCCCATCACACCGAGTCCGGCGGGATCCGTCGCTGCCGCGAGCGCGAACGTTGCGCACTCGGGCAGTCTCTCGATGGATTCCCACGCACGCGGTTCGTCGTCGGACGAGGCGAGACGCCACAACGCGGGCGCCAACGCGCGTTGATCGAGCACGGGCGTGCCGATGCCGTGCGCGACTGCAGGCAGCGGTCCGCCGCGCCATTCCGAGCCTTCGGTCGGACCGAGCACGCCACGCGTGAACTCGACGGCCGATCCGTCGGCGAACTTGCGCACCTGCACGATCTCGCCGCCGATCCACAGGAAGCCCTGCGTACCGAAGTTCGAGTTCGCCGACAGAGGAATCGACTTCGCGCCTACGTCGAGCACGCCGCCGAGACGCGACGTGAGTCCCATCAGGTTGGCGAGGACTTGCGGGCTGGCGGTGTCGAGGTCGATGAGGCCCGCTGCGTCGCGCGCCTCGACCGTCCACATCGCGCCTTCCGTGTCGTTCGCGTCGAGAAATCCGTCGGGGAACGCGTTGGTGACGCGCACCTCGTCCTCCCCGTCGTAGTAAGGCGTCGTGTCGAGGTCGGCGCTGCCATACGTATCGGAGAGGACGGCTCGCGCATGTCTCGACGCCGTGTCGAGCGCCAAGCGCGCTTCCGATCGATCGGCGAGACGCGTCGACGCTTGATCCGCGCCGCGCGCGGAAAGGAGCAACGGAGTCGCGAGGACCAGCAGCGACAGGAGTACGAGCAACACGACGATCAGCGCGAAGCCTGACCGGCTCGTGTTCGCGGCGCGCGAGCGACGGATGCGGTTATTCGACGGTGCCATGGAGGTTCACGAGGATCTTCGCCTCGCGCCCGTCGTCGAAGGTCAGCGCGAAACGCACCGCTTCCGGATGCACGTCGCGATCGAGACCGCCGCCTGCTGCGAACACGATCTCCTTAGGTGTGCCCGTCGCGAACTCGACGCCTTTCGGCAGCTCGCGGCGCTCCTCGCCGGAAACGGCCGCGATGACCAGTGCGTCGATCGCGCCCGGGAACGGGGAGGTCGAAGGCGAAATCGCGAGCGGACCCTCGACTGTCCAAGGAGCCGCGGACTCGGCGAGCAGCGCCACCGTCGATCCGTCCACGTCGATGCGCAGGTTCCGACAGTCGTACTGCACCTCGACTTCGCTCCAACGCCCCGGACGCAAGAGTCCGCCGTTCGTCGCGAGCACGAGCCGCGAACCGCGACGACGCTCGCCGTCCTGACTCACGATCACGGGCGCGAACCAGGCGCGGATGGACCCGTCGTCGCTGGTCTCGATGCCCGCCGTTTCGCCGATCGCGAGGAGATCGCCGCCGTCGTCACGCGCGGGGCGGACCGCGCAGCGGATCGAGAATCCGCGCGAGAGGTCGTAGGCCGGATCGAGGTGGACCGGCATCTCCACGCGGGAGCTCTTCGGCTCACCCACGAAGGACAGCGCGGCACCCGTGAACCCGTCGGTCACGATGTGCCCGCCGAACGACACGCCCTCGACTCCGAACGCGCCGCGCACGGGACTCGCTTCGAAGTGCCACGTGCCGATCACGGCGAGCCCGAACGCCTGCACAGTCCGCGATTTCGCATCGATGCGAACGCGGGCGGGTGCATCGCGCGCAACGGACCAATTGCGCGCGGAACGCAGCACGGAATGCACGATGCCGACCGAGGCGCGATCACCGACGTTCAGGCGTGCGATGAGGCCCACACCGACTCCGAGGAGGATCGCGATGATGCCCATCACGACGACGAGCTCGACGAGCGTGAACCCCGCGTGCCGTGCGAGCGCGGACTTCATCCCCCGCCCTCTTCTGCTGAGGGCTCGAAGTTCGCGATGTCGTCCTCCGTGCCGAAGACGCCGTCGATGCCCGACGAGATCAGCTGGAATCCGGTCGGGTGGTGATAGAGGCCCGTGGTCGCGTTCTTCGCGGCGCGCACGGCGCTCTCTTCCAGGCCTTCACCGTCGGCGGGGAGGGTGATGTACGTGTCGGATCGGCCGTAGTCGCGTCGGTGGAAGTACGCGATCGGGTTGTCCCACTCGTCCTTCAACTCGAGCAACTCCGGCTTCGGAATGCGCGACAGCGATTTCTTCGCCTGGTCCTGATCCGTGTTCACGAATCGATCGTCGGGCAACGTCGTGCCGGTCCACTCGGGCGACCACATCGAGAGCACGAGCGTCTCCGCGCCGAGGTTCGACGTGTTCGGCGCGATGCCCCACTTGTCGAGGTACTGGCTGGGCGGGTAGTCACCGAACTGATCTTCGTACTGGCCGATCGCGGCCGAGAGTTGCGACAGCCACGCCTGTGTCGTGCGCTCCTTCGCGCGCTGACCGAAGCCCGCGATCTTCGGCAGCAGCACGATCATGAGGATCGACAGGATGACGAGCACGACGAGGAGCTCGATCAGCGTGAACCCCGCGTTCGCCTTCGACGTGTGCATGCGGCCCTGTCCCATGCTTCAGCGCCCCTTCTGGCGGAACACGATCTCGACGTCGTCGATGTCGATCTGCACGGATCTTCCCGGCGCGCCCTCCGCGAACAGCCCCAAACGCAGTTGGTTGTTGGTGCGTCCGAGGGCCGACAGCGGCGTGTCCGGCGCGACCGGTATGCCGTCGAGGCTCGCGCGGATGCGCACGTTGCTGTCGACGCCGACGCGTTCGATGCGCAAGACGACGGTTTGGTCGATGCGCCAGTCGACGCCTGGGACCTCGACGTACGCGAGCTCTTCCTCACCGCGCTTCATCGCCCGGAACTGGATCGCATTCTTCGCGGTATCGGGGTGGCGCGAGATCGTCGCCTCGGCCTCGACCTGAGTTTCGCCGCCGCGCTCGCTCTCGCGCGAGATGAAGAGTCCGACGCGGGCCGTGGTTCCGGCGCGGACGACGATCTTCGCCTGCATGGACACCACGTCGCCCGCGTTCTTCTGCTGCCACAGCCGCGAACGTCCGCCGGACTTGAACGTGCCGCCGATCGACACGACGCCGTCGTGGATCGAGACGAGCGGGCCGTTCGATTCTTGAACATTCCAGTTGTTCTCGAGGCTCTGCCGCTCGAACGCGTCACTCCACGCGACCTTCTCGAGGTGATCCGTGAGCCGCTCGATCTGGCGTTTCGCCCACGCGCGCCACGGATCGTCGTCGGGCGCCGTGCGACGCGCGTCGTCGAGCTCCGCGAGCCGCGTCAGCGCCTCCGTCGGATCGCCGAGTCGGTACTGCACCCAGGCCATCGCTCCGCGCGCGGCCGGCTCCTCGCCATCGCGCAGAACGGCGCGCTTCAGCACCGGGTCGGCATCCGCGATCTGGTCGGCCTCGAGCAGCGTCACGCCGCGCAAGACCGCCGCACGCACGAGGTTCGGATCGAGCGCGATCGCGCGTTCGAGATACTTGTCCGCTCCCGTTAGATCACCCCGCCGGTGCGCAACATCTCCGAGCCACGCCAAGGCGTCGGCGAAGTCGGCGTCGAGCGCGAGTGCCGCGCGCAAGGATTCCGCGGCCCCATCGAGGTCGTCGCGCGCGGCGAGGAGACGTCCGCGCTGGAAGTGACTCCAGGCGTCCGTCGGATCGCCTTCGAGCGCCTGGTCGACGAAGCGCAAGGCCTCGTCGGGATGACCGGTCGCCTCCGCGAGCCACGACAGCGTTCGATGCGCGAGCGGTGCGCGCAGCGGATCCTGCGCCGCCGCCGCGAGCAACGAGTCGCGCGCCGCGCGGGCCGAGGCCGCATCCGGCTTCCTTGCGAGTTCGATCCCGGTGGCGAACAGTCGTTCGAAGCCCTTGGCTTCGAGGCCGGTGTCGGTGGAACCGCGTGCTGCGAGATCAGGCGCGAGCACGCGCACCGACGCGAGTCCCGCGCGAGCAGCGTCGCTCGTCGGATCCACCTGCAACGCTTTCTCGAACCACTCGGCCGCTGCCGTCACTTCGCCGATCGCGATGAGCCCGGCACCGAGGCTGGCGCGCAGACGCGCGCGATCGCGCTTCTCCTCCGCGCCCGACGGTTCGAACTGATTCGCGAGGCGCAAGTGTTCGACGGCCTCTCGCGAGCGACCGCGCGCGAGCAGGAATTCACCCAGCGCAGCCTGCGCCTGCCACGACGTCCGTCCGTACTTCTCCGCATCGCGCAACGTCGCTTCCGCTTCCCCGAACAAGCGGAACCGCGCTTGCAGTTCTCCGAGTCGCACGAGGACCTGCGCGTTGTTGCGCATCGTCCCATCGAGCAGCCCGCGATAGATCTGGAACGCCTCCTCGAAACGGAAGGCCGCCTCGTGGACGCGCGCGAGCCCGAGCCGCGGCGCCGGATCCTCCGCGAGCACCTTCGCCGCGCGCGCGTACATCTCCGCCGCGGCTTCGAGAGCGCGCGGCGTTTCGAAGCGTTGTTCGACGCACCAGGCGGCGTACTGCAGCGCAGCGTCGTACTCCGACGCCGAGAGCGGATCGCCGAACGAAATTCGTCGACGTTCGATCTCGTTCGGGATCGTCGCCGCGAAATCGAACTCCGCGACCGTCTTGCGCGGCACCTTCATCGGCGACTGGCCCGGAAAACGCGGCGCGCCCTTCTCGGGATCGAACTCGATGAAGAGAAGGTCCTCGTCGGCGCGCTTCGCGAGGCGGAAGCGATCGGGGTTCCTGATCTGTCCGAAGCGATACTCGCCGATGCGGAACCAGTCGTACGTACGCTTCCAGGCCGTCAATCGCGCCGCGAGCTCTTCGGGCGCGAGAGCCGCCGTCTTCGTCGGCGCGACGGGTGCGCTCGCTTCGGCCCCGTCGTCGAGCGCGTCTTCCTCGACGGCGAAGAGATCGGGCACTGCGACCGTCGAGGCCTGTACACGCAGGAATTGGCCCCACAAACGCGAATCCGGGCCGGGAACCGGCGGCGGCGCGATCGAGTCGAGCGGCGTGAGCGGCGGCGGTTCGAGGCCCAGCGGCGGCAACGGACGCGAATCACTCGGCGGAGAAAACAGGTCTCGCGCGGCGAGCTTCGACAGGCGAGTCGCCGGCAAGGCCGAGGCGACATCCGGTGCCGGATTCGACGCGATCGGCAAACCCTCGGCCTTCTTCTGGCTCGCGCGGCGCGTGACGTCGGCGGACAACGCGCTCCACGCGAGCCCCGAGAGGGCCAACGCGGCGACGGCGAACACGATCGGTTCCTTGCGCAGTTCCAAGGGGTTTTTCCGGAGCTCCTACTGATCGACCTTCGGGGCTGCGACGATGCGCGCGACGACGAACACGACTTCGAGCGATCCCTCGTCCGCTCGGTTGCTGGCGCGCGCCGGCGTCATCTCGCAACGCTCGACGAGCAACGGTCCCGCGGCCAGCGATCCGTCGGCCTGGACCTCGGCTTCTTGTGACCGTGCGAGGAACGCGACGAGGGGCGCGGGCGGGCCGGACAAGTTCATGGTGATCCGGGTCCGCTCGAGGGTGCCGACGCCGACTTTCGAATTCAGCTTGGGGTCGAGCTGGATCTGGATGCGATCGACGCGCTGACAACCGGTTTCGAGAGCGAAGCGCACGGCGCGGTCGACGAGGTCGAGGCCCTCGAGGTAGCGCACGATGTCGCTTTCCTTCGTGGGCGACAGCGCCGGCAGTCCGAGGTCTTCCGGGATGCGCAGATTCGCTCGGCCCGCGCGCCGCAGGAGGTCCTCGCGCGTCGCGGCGACGGCGGCGAAGTAGTGGTTGCTCGGTGCCCCGCGCTTCGAGTCGAGCGCGAACAAGGGCCGCGCCTTCCACGACACGGCGTTCGTGAGGGTCTCCACGGCGGCGATCAAGGTGCCGTTCTCCGCCTCCAACTTCTTGTAGTCGTCGGCGCTGTACATCGGCTCGCTCGCGAGCTTGCGCTGCGAGCTCTCCGCGGAACGACGCTGCGCGGCGAGGTCGTCGCCGAGCAAGCTCTGGATCGCGATCCAGCCCACGAGGAAGACCAACGCTCCTCCGACCACGAGGAGCACGAAACGCTTGTTTTCCTGCCAGAAAGCTTCGAGGTTCACGGCTTGCCTCCCGTCGTCCCGGCGGCGTCGCTCGTATCAGCCGGCGGCGGAGCGAACAGCGTGAGGTCCAAGGTGAACCGCGCACCGTTCGGAGCGAGCTTCTCCTTCGGAATCACCCCCTCGGGCAAGCGCGCGCGCAGTTTGCCGAGGAACTGTTCGTAGAGCTGGGGCAACGAATTGGTCCCTTCACGCGCCTTACCCACGATCGAGACGATCGGCTTCTCGGCGCCGCGAGCGACGCCGAGCTCTGGATCCGCGCGGAAATCGCTGGTGAGTTGCGTGACCCAGAATTCGCGCGGCAGATCCGCGCGCAACCAGTCGAGGGTGCGAGCAACCTGTTCGCCCGAGCCCTTCGCCGCGTGGAGTTCACGCCCGAGCTTCGCGAGACGCGCGTTCTCGAGCGCCAGCTCCTCGGCCTTGCGGTGTAGACCGGAGACCTTCTTGTACTGCTGCTCGAGCGCCACGGCGCGAGCGCGTGCCGCATCGAGAGCCCCCTTCGTGCGCCAAGCCTGGAACCCGAGGAACCCGAGCGCCAAGACGCCGGCCGCGATCAACCACACGGTCCCGCCCCAGAACGCGCGCTTCTTCGCGAGCGCTGCGGGCAGGATCTCGATGCCGTATGCCGCGGGATCCGAGGCCGTGGCGGCGAGACCAAGAGCCACGACCGACTCGAGCTTGCGATCCTCGAGCTCGTCGCGCGCCTCGGGCGAGAGCTTCGTCGTGTCGACGACGCGGAACGGATCGAAGATCTCGACCGGCACCGTCATCCCGTTCGCGAGGTAACGCGGCAAGCCCTTCAGCGCCGCGCCGCCGCCGCACAAGAGCACGCGGTCGAGCTTGAGCCCCGAGATCTTGACCTGGGCCTTCGAGAAGAGGACCGCCGACTGGAGCAGCGAGAGCAGTTGGCCCGCCGCGGCTTGCGCAGCGCGCGTCGCGCGTTCGGCGTTCGGATCCGTGAATCGTGCCGCCGGGTCGAGGTCGACGAGGCGTTCCTTGAAGTCGACGGCCTTCGCGGCGGAGACGTCGAGACGCTGCGCGATCGCGTCGTCGAAAAGGCGCGATCCACCCGACAAATTACGTGCGAAGAGCAGATCCGCCCCGCGCGCGATCACGACGTCCGTGTTGTCCCAACCGATATTCGCGAGCAAGACGGTTTCGTCCTGCACCGCTCCGAATCGCAGGAAGGCGTTGTAGAGCGCGATCGCGTTGGGGGTGAACGCATCGAGCTTGCCGCCCAGACGCGCGAGCCCCGCGGCGTGCGCTTCGAGCAAGCTCTCGCGTGCCATCGCGAGCAGCGCGACGTCCTCGCCCTCGATCTCGGGCAACTCGGGCAAGAGGTTCCAATCCGAAGCGACCTCGGCGCCCGATTGCCCGCCGATCTCCTCGACCTCGAAGCGCATGAGCTTCTTGAGCTGCCAGTCGGGCACGCGCGGCACGCGCACGTAACGCACGTTCACGTCGCGACCGGAGAGTCCGACGCGCGCTTCGGTCGGCTTGAAAGGCAGCGCGAGCCCCTTCCAACCATCGACGAGCTCCGGCGCGACGACGGACACCACGGCGAAATCCGTGACGACGAACGTGTTGCCCTTCGTGTAGCCGCGCACGGCCTTGACCGTGCGCGAACCCATGTCGAGACCAGTGACGGTGCGCGGCATCTAGCGAGGACCTTCCAGCTTCTCGAGTCGGGCACGGACTTCACCGGCGAGGCCCTGGGCTCCGCGCTTTTCGAGCACTTGGAGCACAGCGGCGAGGCGTTCGCGCTCGGCGCGATCCTCGTCCTGTCGCAGCCCCGACGCTTCCGTGTCGAGCGCGGCCGCGAGTTGTGCGGCGTCGGTCTCGACCTCCGAGCCGACGTACCGCGCGGCGACGGCGAGCGCGCGCTCACGCGTCCCGACGTACAAGTTCGGCAGCGCGAAGAAGCGCGCGCGCTCGGCCTCGGCCCGCACCTCACGCACGGCGCTCAAGCCTTCTTGAACGAGCTTCGCGCGCGTCGCTTCGGCTTCCTCGACGAGGCCCGCCTCGTACGGAAAACGGTCGAGGAGTTCTTTCCATCCGGCGATGGCGAGCCCGAGTTCGCCGCGCTTTTCCGCGCCGCGCGCCTTGTGCGCCAAGTCCTCCGCCGCGCCTTTGTCGGCCGAGAAATCGAGGTGCAGGAGTACCTTCGGCTCGAGCGCACCGAGCTCGACCGTGAGCACGATCGCGGCCCCATCGCGCGCGCCGCGCACGGAGCACGGTCCGGGCAGCACGACGCGCACGAGGTCCGCGCCGCGCCCGAGAAGCAGCGTCTCGACGCCTTCGCGCTCGTCCCCAGCGCCCGCGGTGCGATACCCGTCCTTCCCCGTCGATGCCAGACCGCCGCTCGCGACCTGGCCCTCGACCCGCAAGAAGAGTCGCGCCGGTTTGGCCACGTTTTCGGCCGTGAGAACGATGTGTGCCCCTTCGACACGCGCGGCGAGTTGTGCCGCGCCCGGCGCACCGTGCGCAGTCGCCGACGAGATCTGGATGCCGGTGACGCACGGCCGATCGATGCGCGCGAGCGACGCCGCGATCGGCGGATCCCCGTGCAAGTCGAGCGCGGCTCCGGCGAGTTCCGCTGCCGGTCGTCGCGGGCTCGCGACCTCCAACGCGCTGACGTCGTCCGCATCGACGACACCTCCGCCTTCGGATCCCGTCGCGCGCGCAGCGAGGACGATGCGCGCCAGCGAATATCCCGGCGGTACTTGGGCGTCGAGCCCGGTGGAAACGAATCCCGTTCCGCCACCGACCGCCGCGGACCAGGCCGTGATCGGCGCGAACTTCTCCTCCTGTTCCTCGGGGACGGAGAACTCGACACCCACGCGCGCTTCGACCTCGCCGCGCGTGCGCAACCATCCGAGCGCGCGGATCAGCCGCTCGGCTCCGGCGCGGAACGCCGGCGAGCGGTGCTCGGCCCACTCGTTCGCGCCGAGTTCCGCGCGCACGCCCTGTCCGCCGCTGCGTCGCGCGTTCGTGTTCGGCAGGAACGCTTGAGGCGCGGTTTCCAAGGCTCCGAACGGGTCGCGATCGCCCTCGAACGAATACCCCTCGGCCAGCAGATTCCCCGGGACCGGCGCGACGGCGGTGAGAGCGTCCAGCGACGACTTCGACGGATTCAGGAAGAACCACGCGCCGATACCCACAGCCGCGAGCACGGCGACGCCGAGACCCGCGAGTGCCGCAGGTGAGCGTTTGCCGGCGCGCGCGACCAAGCTCGCATCGACGCGCTCGAGGCCGTCGCCGGCGCTGGACACGGAGGCCGCCGGGGTCGCATCGAACTCGCCTTCCAGAGCCGGACCTTCGGACTCGGTGTCGTTGAAAAGGAACTCGACGTTGCCGATCGTGACCTGAGCTCCGTCCGTGAGCCGCGTCTCGAGCACGCGCTCCGGGCCGACGCGCGTACCGTTCGTGCTGCCCAAGTCGCGCAGGCGCACGCCGCCCTCTTCGACGACGAACTCCGCGTGCTTACCCGATACGGAGTTGTCGAGGATCTGGAGCGAGTTGCCGGGTTTCCGCCCGACGGTGAGGCCGGTGCGCGGGATCCGGACTACCTCTCCGCGCCGCTCGGTCGACTGGAAGCGCAGGGAGAAACGGTCGTCCATGGGCGCGTCGTGGGTCTGCGGCCGGGCGGGAGAGGGTCGCGAGTGGTCGCGCCCAGCGGCCGGCCGCGCGGATGGGCCGCAGCGGAACCGATCCCTAGTGCGCTGGCTACCCGGCGAGCGAGGTCTTGTAACAAACGGGGAGTCGGACGCGCAGCCCGCCGGAGACTGACCCAGTTGGCTGTCCGTCGCCACAGCGGGCCGCGGAGGGCCTCCCGCGCGAGCTCGGACCACAAGCGGTAGTGGAGTCCGCGGGTCGAGCACACAAAACGCCAGCCAACTGGGTCAGTCTCCGCGACAGGACCGGTCCGCGCCGCCAGAATCTCCGCGCGTGGTCCCCCGCCCGAACGACGACCCGGCGCTCCGGCGCTTCGCGCTCGTAGGTCCACCCGAACTCGGCCGGTTCGAGCTGGCCGACGGCGAGGCCGACCACGCCCGGCGGGTTCTGCGCCTCGGTCTCGGCGACAAGTTGGTCGGGCTCGACGGGGCGGGCGCGGCTTGGCCGCTCGTCGTGGCGCGGTCCGACGCGCGGACGTTCGAGGTCCGCGGGGATGGCGAACCGACGCGCGAGCCTGCTCCCGGCGAACACGGGTCGGGGCTCCCCTGGATCGAGCTCGCCACGGCACTGCCGCGCGGCGACCGGGGCGAGTCCATGGTCGAGCGGCTGGCTCAGCTCGGCGCGGCGGTGCTCCGACCGCTCCTCGCCGAGCGAGCGAGCCCCGAGGCTCGGAACGAAAGTCCTCGACGGCGCGAACGCCTCGCGCGGTCGGCACGCGAGGCCTGCAAGCAGTCGGGACGACTGTGGAGCCTCGCGATCGAACCCGGCGAGACTCCGGCGAGCGTCCTCGCGCATCCGGCGCTCGTCGATCTGCGACTCGATCCGCACGCCCCCGCGCAGGCCTTCGACATCCTGCGCGATCTCGACCTGGCCGGCACGCGCGCGAGTCCGATTCGGTTGTGGGTCGGACCCGAGGGCGGATTCACGCCCACGGAGATCCGGGCGCTCGACGACGCCGGAGCTCGACCGCTGTGCCTCGGCCCGCACGTGCTGCGCATCGAAACCGCGGCCGAAGCGGGGCTCGCGCTCGTTGCGGCGGCCGCGTTCGCGCGCCGTCGCTGAGAGTTCGAGAACTCGCTCTTCCGGCGGCCTTGGCGCAGCCTGGGCGCCGTTTCTCGGCGTGCACGCCAAGCATCTCCGAGCGTCGGGCGCTCAGTCGCTGGCCCACGAAATCCGCTCGCGCAGCGAAACCCAGCGATCGCCCCCGACGACCACGTGATCGAGCAGCGGCACGCCGAGGAGCGCTCCCACCTGGACCAGCCGCTGCGTCACGGCCACGTCCTGCGCGGAAGGTTCGGGATCCCCCGACGGATGATTGTGGACGACGACGATCGCGGCCGCGGACTCACGCAACGCCGCGGCGAACACTTCACGCGGATGGACGAGCGAGGTCGAGAGCGTGCCCGTGCTGACATGCGCCGTCCGCAGCAACCGGTGACGCGCATCGAGCAGCAGGACGTGGAATTCCTCGCGATCCAAGCCACGCAGGAGCGGCGCCGCGACCGCGTGGACGAGCGCGGGCGAATTCATCGGCGCGCGCGCGGCCGGGCTGGCGCGTTCGACGCGACGACCGAGTTCGAACGCCGTGGCGAGGCGCGCGGCACAGCACGCGTCGAGGCCCGCGATCCGCTGCAGTTCGCGCGGCGACCGGCGCGAGAGCTCGGCCAGGTCGAGCGCTGCGAACACGCCCCCCCTCATCATGCCCGGCGCGGATCCGGCGACGCACGTGAGGAGTTCGCGGGTCGAGAGCCCGGCCGGTTCCACCTCGGATCCAGGGTTGGTGCATCCAGGGTCGGTGGATCCAGGGTCGGTGCATCCAGGGTTGGTGGATCCAGGGTTGGTGGATCCAGCGTCGATGAGCGTCCCGTCCGCGATCTCCGCGGTGTCTCGGGATGCGTTGCGCAGCGCGATCGACATGCCTCCTGGAAGACGCTCGGGACAGGGGCGGGTCGCGGGTCGAGTTCCCGAATCCGGCACCCAGTTTCCAAGTTGCGCGGTTTCTGGCACTTGCGAGGAATCATCCGCGTTCGTGTCGCCGATCGAGAACTCTGCCTGAGGGGGCAACACGAGCCGGTGACGAAAGGCAGCCGACGTGGAGATCTTGACTGTCTTGGGTGCGGGACTCGCGGGAGTGTGGGTGACCGAGGTCGTTCTGTACCTCGGTCTCTACCTCGCCACGCGCGCTCGGCCGGAGGCGACGAAGAAGCCTGGGCCCTGAACCGGTGGTCGGACCGCTGCGCAAGACCTTTGCGCAAGCCGGTGCCGACCCGTCCGAGAGAATTGCGTACCTGACGCGACTCGCTCGAACGCGACGGCCGACCGTGTCTCCTGACACGGTCGGCCGACTTTCTGTCCGCGCGCCGTGATCGCTCTCTCTGAAGGTGGCGATGCCGAGCGCAGCGCGCGCCTGCGCGGCGCAGGCTCTCAGCGCTTCTTGCCCGACTTCGCCGATGCTGACTTCGTCGATTCGGTCGTCTTGGCCGACGCCATGGCCGGGAAGAGGACCTTCGACTTCGGCAGCGGGGCTGTCGGCTCGGCCGGGCGCGCGGCGCTGACGCTCGCGACGGTCTTGAACACGGCGGACTCCTGGAGCGGCTTCTTCGCGGCCCCGGACTTCACCGCGCGCACGCAGTCGGCGATCGAAACGATGCCCACCAGACGCCCCTTCGCGTCGACGACGGGGAGGCGACGCACAGCCTTCGTGTTCATGAGTTCGAGCGCGTCGCTCGCCGTCGCGTCGGACCCGACCGTGAAGACGACCTTCGACATGACGTCCGCGATGCGGATCTCGTGCAGCGCGCGGCCTTGCGTGTACGCCGCCATGCACAGATCGCGGTCCGTGACGATGCCGACGAGCTGGCCGGCCGCATCCGTGATGGGGACGGCGCCGCAATCGCGCTCCCACATGATCTGCGCGGCGCGCGTGAGGGGTTCCGATGTCGTGCACACGGCGGGCGCGTGCGTCATGAGTTCGTGGATGTGCATGGTGAATGTCCCTCGATCGATGCGGTGGGTGGAGCGCGCAGAGTTCCGCGCGGCACGGGCGGAGGACTTCCGACGGCGCGCGGTGTCGCGCTCCGGAGGCCTGAGTCTACCGAGGCGCGCAAGGGGACGACATCTCTCGGGTCCGTGCGACGGACGCGCGTCCCGAGCGTCGCGTGGAGGGGATGGCCCGACGACGCTCGTACGCGGAGTCCCTCGTACCCGGAATCCCTCCTGCGCATCGTCGCTGGTGCGCGGCGTCGAACGCGCGCAGGCCGTCGTCGAACACGGCCGAACCAGGCACTCCGCCCGCGGGTCTCGCCGCGGATGCGGGCCCGGCCCGATCGTCAGCGCCGCACCGCGCCGCGGAAGTCTTCGAACGCCGTCGCGAGGGTGAGTCCCGTCGAGCGTTCGAAGGCGGCTGCCGGCGCGCCGTCCGCTTTGCAGCCGGCGACCATCGCGAACGAAGTCCGATCGCCGTGCTGCTTCGCGACGAAGTCGACGAAGAGCAACGCCGCGGCGTACGCGCGCTGGATCGCGGCGTCGTCCCCCACCGCACTCAAACTGCCGCCGAGCGCTTCGAGAGTCGCGATCGGGGCGTTCCCGAGTTTCGCGCGCGCGGCGTCGAGGCTCTGTCCTTGCGTCGCGGGATCGAGGTCTTCGAGCAATTGCGCGAGGCCTTCGTTCAACCAACCCGGCACGCTGCGACCGCCGGCTTCGTGCACGAAGGCGTGGACGAGCTCGTGACGCAGGACGCGTCGCAGCGCGCGGCGCTCGCGCCCGAGATCCTCGAGCGGAACGCGAATCGAACCGTCGTAGAGCCCACCGGCCCAGTGACCGATCCCGGTCGCGCCGTGAAAACCGTCGCGCTTGTAGAGCACGACGCGGATTCGCGCGCGACCGTCGGCCACCGGATCGATGCCGAACTGTTCGGTGAAGTCGAGATAGGCGCCTTCGAGTACGTCGAAGATCTCCGTCGTGCGAAACGCCAGGTCGTCGCGCGCTCCGTCGTACGAAAGGTCGAAATGACCCGAGGATTCCGTCCAATTCCCTTCCTCGGACTTCGCCAGCGCGAGCATGTCGGCGAGTCGCTTCGCGATGTCCTCGCGATCGGGCGCCATGAGCGCTGCGCGGCTCATGTGCTCGATGCCGGTCGTCTGTCCGGCCGTGCCACCTCGATCCCAGTGCTCCGATCCGAGGCGCGCGAGTGCTTCGGCCAGGTTCTGGCGGAAGACCTTCTCGTTCGGCACGGCCGCGACGCACTCCTCGAACAGCGTGACGGCTTCTTGGAGCGCGCCCTTCTCGAGTTGTTGGATCGCGGTGCGGTTCTTCTGCGCCCACATCGGATCGACGCCGCGCGTCGGTGCTTCCGAGACCGCGGGTTTCGCACTCGTCGATCCATCGGAGTTCACCGCGGTACGACGCGTCGGGAGCGCGAGATCGTCGTCGACGTGCGTGCGCGGGCTCCACTCGGCGGGCTTGAGCTTCGGGCGCGCCGGCTCGCGGAAGTAGAGGACGAACGCCATGCCGAAGGCGAGGGATAGTCCTGCGACGGCGATGGCTGCGGGTTTCACGTCGCGTCCTCCAGCGGGACGCCGTGCGCAGGGAGCAGCGCGTGTTCACGGTACATGGCGTGCCCGAAGCAGCAGCCGCTCGCGGGACGTCCGGCACTCGCGGCGTAATGGCGCTTTAAGTTCATCGTGCCTAGAACCTGCGTCGCCGCGGCGGCCCCTTGCGCGACGAACCATCGTCGGGCTGGTCCATCGCCGACATCTTGGCCAGCGTTTCGCGCGTCTCGGTGACCTCGCGGCGCAGTTCCGCCCAGCTCTGGAAGCGGTGATCGGGATCCTTCGACATCATCCGTTCGATCAAGTAGTGCAAGTGCGGCGACACGCCGCGCGACTTGATCTCAGGGCTGCTCAAGGACGCCATGACGTGTTGGCGCAAGAGTTCGTGGTCGTCCGTCGCTTCGAACGGCAAGCGACCGACCCGCAGGTGGAACAGCGTCACGCCGAGCGAATACACGTCGCCACGCAAGTCAGCGGCCGCCCCACCCTGTGCGCGTTGTGGATCGAGATACGCGCTGGTCCCCGACGCCGTGCCCTCGGCCGATCGTTCGCCGGCACCCGCAGCGAAACCGAGGTCGATCAGCTTGAGCGTGCCGTCCGCCGCGAGCATCAAGTTGCCCGGCTTCACGTCGCGGTGCACGACGCCCTCTGCGTGCAGGTAATCGAGCGCGTCCGCGACCTGACCGACGATCCCGAGCAATTCGGCCTCTTCGAAGCGCTCACCTGCGTCGAGGCGTTCGAGCAACGTCGAGCCGTCGACGAGTTCGAGCACGGCGAAGTAGACGAACGCGCCGGGGGCGAAGCCGGAGAACTTCGCGAGACCTCGACCCTTCACGACGTGCGGGTGCGCGAGCTCCGTGAGCCGCCGCGCCTCGTTCACGAACGACTTCAGCGTCGCCGGATTCCGCGCCGCGGTCGGGAACAACACCTTGAGCGCCACGCGCTCGGCTGTCTTGCGATCGAGCGCCTCGAACACGTCCGACGTGCCGCCGCTCCCGACCCTCCGGACGACATCGAATCCCGGGATCTCCGGCATCGCGCCGGCTTCCGTGCGTCGTGCTCGCGCGACCGATTCCTTGCCCCAACCGGCCGTGCGCACGAGCAAGTCGTCGAGTCGCGACCCCGCGCGCAGCTCGGGATCGAGCGCGCGCGCCATCTCGAGCGGGAGATGACCCCGCTGCACGAGCGTCGCTAGGAATCGTGCGTCGGAAGCCGCGTCCATGCTTGTGTCCGCATCCTATCGGGCCTCGACGCCGCGTGCGCCAACCGCGTTCGTCCTGTTTCTTCACCGTGCGCTTCAAGTCCGGCGCGGATCGGGCCGATCCGTTCCGACGTCGCGACTCCTGCCCGCCCCCCGGCGGGTCCGAGGGCGACCCACGAGCCCCCTCCGTGATCCCGATCAAGAGCCGCGCCGTCTGGCGCTACTTCGAGCCCGCCGACACGTTCGTCCGCATCGTCGTGTGCGACGCGAGCGCGCTCGACGTCGACGCGCACGAGCGGCTGAATCGCACGGCCTACCGTCGCCTCGTCGTGAACGCGTGCGTGCCCGACTACCGCTCGGAGCTCGGTGCGCGCCTCCACGACCTGTGCCCCGACGATCCGCTGCTGGCCGAGGACCTGCTCTACCAACTGTGCATCGAGGTGAATCCGTCCCTCGACATCCACACCGTTCGCCTGCGCGGCGAGCCCAAATCGGCCGTCGAGTCGCCCGAGAAAGAGACGATTCCGGCCGAGGCGTCGAGCGGACCCGTGGACTTCCACGATCGCCTGGCGAAGCGCGCGCGCGGCCTCGAACAACGCCTGTCGCGACGCGTGCTCGGGCAGACTGAAGCGATCGAGAAGGTCGTTCGCGCCGTCGAGAAGACGGCCGCCGGGCTCGCGGCACCGGGCCGACCGTTGGGCTGCTTCCTGTTCGTCGGACGCACGGGCACGGGCAAGACGGAGCTCGCACGCGCGCTCGCGGCCGAACTCTTCGCCGATCACAAAACGCATCCGAAGGGCCTCGTGCGGGTCGATTGTTCCGAGTACGGCCTCGCGCACGAAGCGTCGAAGCTCATCGGCGCGCCGCCGGGCTACGTCGGTCACGAGGACGGCGGTTTCCTGACCGAAGCGCTCACGAAGCACCCGGAGACGATCGTCCTCTTCGACGAGATCGAGAAGGCGCACCCGCGGTTGCACAACCTGCTGCTGCAGATCCTCGAGGACGGGATCCTCACGGACGGCAAGGGGCGCACGGTGAGCTTCGAGCACGCGCTGATCGTCCTGACGAGCAACGCCGGCGCGCGCGAGATGATCCAAGCTCGCCGCCGCCTCGGATTCGAGCGTCACGTGACGATAGCGCACGCAGCGCTGTCCGACATCGCGAGCGAAGCGCTCGAAGCCAGTTTCAGCCCTGAATTCCTGGGTCGAATCGACGAGACCGTCGTGTTCCGCGAACTCGACGCGAAGACCGCCGTCGGTATCGCGCAACGCCAGCTCGGCGAACTCGCCGGCCGCGCGCGACGTCGCGGATTGAAGGTCGCGTTCACGCCCGCCGTCGCGAAGTGGGTCGTCGACCGCGGGTTCTCGAGCGATTACGGCGCGCGCGAGCTGCGCCGCATCGTCACGCGGGAGATCGAAGGTCCGCTATCGCGGATCTTGCTCGACGGAACGCCGCGACGCGGCTTGATCCGTGCGCGGATCCACGCGGACGCGCCGAGCTTCGAGCTCGATCGCTGAACGCGAGTTCGGTCGACTCGCCGCGCCGTTGTGCGCGGCTCCGTGGCGGACACGCCCGATAGCAGCAACTTTTGTCGCACGAGCGCGGCCCAGGGCCACGATAGCGACTGCGCTCCCGGCGCTCGGTGAGGAGGAAACTCCGCGAACTGCCCTTGCAGCACGAGTCGACCCGTACATCCCGCATGGGCAAGCGAATCGATCGAAGCACGATCTGATTCACGTCGCGGCCGTCAGCCGCGGCTCGTGAAGCGGAAACGGATCGGCGTGGGCACCCCCGGGGTTGCAAGCGAGGCTGCGAACGCTCGTCGCACACGTGGTCTCGATACGGACGGCCGTCATGATCCAACTCGAGCGCTTGCTGACGGGCGCTGCATGGATCTGGCCTCTCCCGGCGGCGTCATCAGCGACGCCCGCCGGACTTTCTCTTCAACGCGCCGCGCCCCCTATCCATGCGAACGCATGGATAAGAGGTTCTGTGCTCCTGTGCGAGGTTAACGCGGACCTGAATCCATGTGATCGCATGGAAATGGTCTAGCGCAGCCCCGCATCGGCCGATAGGTTGACGAAAACCATGCGATCTCATGGATCGAAGTCGCCGACGGGACCCGAGTCCGCTGTGCGCGCACTGGGGCAGGCCGTCCGAGCGCGCCGACGCGCACTGGGGCTCGACCAACTCGTGCTGTGCGACCTCGCCGGTGTCGGACCCGCCTTCCTCTACTCGTTGGAGCACGGCAAGCCGAGCGTGCGACTGGACAAGGTCGTCGCCGTGCTCGCCGTGCTCGGACTCGAGATGCACGTGCGCCCGGGGCGCGAGTCGATCAGCGCCGACGACTCGCTGCGTGAGGTCGAAGGATGAAAGCTCGCGACGCCGACGCACTCGACGTGCACCTCGGCACGGATCGCGTCGGTCGACTCAGCCGCACCGAGCGCGGCGCGCGCTTCGCATACGACCCGGATTGGGTGCGTCGTCACCGGGACGATCCGAGCCGCTCGATCGCGGTGCGCATGCCGGTGCGTGACGCGCCGTTCGACGCCGCGGGCGTGAACCTCCATCCCTTCTTCGCGGGACTCCTGCCCGAGGGCCTGCGGCTGAAAGCGTTGGTGCGCGCGGTGAAGACGTCCGAGGACGACTTGTTCTCACTGCTCGCCGCGATCGGAACGGACACGGTCGGGGACGTCTCCGCCACGGCCGTGGGCAGCTCCCCCGAGGAGCACGCTCAAGAAGCACCTGCACGTCCGTGGTCCGAGGTGCACTTTCGCGAGTTGCTCGAGCGCAGCCTGTCGCTCACAACCGTCGCCGACCACAGCTCCGTCGCGGGCATCCAGCCCAAGATCTCGACCGCGACGATCTCGTTCCCCCTGCGCAAGCGCGGGGCGCACGTTCGCTACCTGCTCAAGCTCTCTCCGACGGAACTCCCGCGCTTGGTCGAGAACGAGGCGTTCTTCATGGGCGCCGCGCGCGCGGTCGGGATCCCGACCGCGAACGTCGAGTTGGTGCACGACGCGCGGGGCGAGGCCGGCCTGCTCGTCGAGCGCTTCGATCGCGTGGTGAACAGCACCGGCGGCGTCGAGCGCTTGCACCAGGAGGACGTGTGCCAACTCCTCGATCGCTATCCGGCGGACAAGTACCGCCTGAAGCTGCAGGACGTGAGCGACGCACTCGAGGCGACCTCGGCACCGATCGTCGCGCGCCTGGAACTGCTGCGCATGCAGGCCTTCGCCTACGCGATCGCGAACGGCGACTTGCACGCCAAGAACTTGAGCGTGCAGCGTCGCGCGGGCCTGGTCACTCTGACACCGGCCTACGATCTCCTCTCCACGCTGCCCTACGGCGACGCCAAGCTCGCGCTATCGCTCGAAGGCCGCGACGAACGGCTGACCTGGAAGCACTTCGCAGCATTCGGCGAGCGCAACGGCGTGAGCGCGGCGTCGGTGCGCCGCGTGCTCGCGAACCTCGTGAAACGGTTGTCGCCTTGCGTCGAGCGGATTCCCGAGATCGGCCTGTCCGAGAAATCCGCGCGCCACCTGGCGAAGACTGTCGGTGCTCGCCTGACCGCGCTCGATCCCGAGTAGTACGGAGCCAGATGGGCTGAGAAGGCCGGCCTCCACACGAGGCACCCGCGTCGCGACGCTGTTTCCCGACGAATCGTCTCTGCTCCGACTGGTCAGCGCCGTGCTGAACGAGATCAGCGACGAGAGGGAAACCGGATGCGTCGACCTCACCTTGCAAGACGGCTGACCCAGCACGAGGGAATTACAGAACTGGTGTTGCTTCGTCCCCGGAATCGCTTGGCACCGGTCGCGGATCGGCGGATCCTAGCGGCCGTCGGACCCGCGCACGCTGCCCCCCCGCGCGCCGAGCGACGTTCCAGGAACTCACCACATGCGCGCTCTCACGATCGACGAACTTCGCACCCTGATCGCTCACGACGCGGCTCCCTGCGTCTCGATCTACCTGCCGACCCACCGCGGCGGCGGACCCGGCGACAAGCAGCGCTTCGCCGGCCTCGTCCGCCACGCGCGCGAGTTGCTCGCCACGTCCTATCCGCCAGCACAGATCGACGCGATCTGCGCGCCCATCGAGGCGCTGGCGAAGGACGAGGTTTGGAGTCACGCGCTCGACGGCCTGGCCGTGTTCCGCTCGCAGGACTTCTCCGTCTACTACCGCTTGCCGCTCGCGCTGCAAGAGCTGTGCGTGGTCGCGGACAGCTTCCACATCCGCCCGCTGCTGCGCTTCCTGCAGTCGAACGAGCGCTATTTCTTGCTCAATTTGAGTCAGGGCCGCACGAGCTTCTTCAAGGGCAGCGCGCATGGGTTGGGCGCCGTGGACCTGGCCAGCATGCCGCGTTCGCTCACCGAAGCCGTCGGGATCGAGGGTCGCGGCCACCACCTGAACTTCCACTCGGGCGCGAGCGGCCACAGCCAGGCGCCGATCTTCCACGGAAACGGCCGCGACGACTCGGCGCGCGACGAAGACGTGACCCAGTTCCTGCGGCGCGTGGACAAGGCACTGTGGGACGTGCTCCGCGACGAGAGCGCGCCGCTGATCGTCGCGGCGACGCCCAAGATCGCCGCGTCGTTCCAGTCGCTCAGCCGGTATCCGCATCTGTTGCACGAGCACGTCGCGGGCAATTTCGCGAATGCGAAGCTCGAGGACTTGCACGCGCGCGCCTGGCCGCTGGTGCAGGCGCACGCGGAGGGTCGACTGAACGATGTGACCGAGCGGTACGGGAACTTGATCTCGCGCGGCCGCGCGCTGGACGACGCGTCGTCGATCGCGCGCTTCGCGGTTCAGGGGCGTGTTCGCGATCTCTTGGTGGACCGCGATGCGCACCTGTGGGGGCGGATGGATCGGACGACGGGGGCGCTGCAGCTCCACAAGACGCAGGTGGATGCGCACGACGATGACGTCTTGGATGACATCGCGGAGGCGGTGATTCTGCGGGGGGGCGAGGTCCTGACACTGGCGCGCAAGGAGATGCCGACGGCGGCGCCGGTGGCAGCGACGCTGCGGTGGTGAGGCGATTGCGGGGGAAACTCGAGGGGGGCGGGGGTACCGAGTCAGGCTCCCCTCCGCCGACTTCGCTCACTCCTGCACGGGGGGTACCGAGTCAGGCTC
>Ga0209591_10001243_pt1 | contig 32138 bp, 25 predicted proteins | sample MAT01_FD_187207 | JGI IMG/M metagenome (GOLD analysis project Ga0209591, IMG submission 187207) | Freshwater microbial communities from Lake Fryxell liftoff mats and glacier meltwater in Antarctica - MAT-01 (SPAdes) (version 2) | ecosystem: Environmental > Aquatic > Freshwater > Ice > Liftoff... | reverse complement strand
ACGGCGGACGGCTCGCCGGCTACGCCAGCGCCCGTCCCGCATCACACGGCGGACGGCTCGCCGGCTACGCCAGCGCCCGTCCCGCATCACACGGCGGACGGCTCGCCGGCTACGCCAGCGCCCGTCCCGCATCACACGGCGGACGGCTCGCCGGCTACGCCAGCGCCCGTCCGATGAGAATCTTCTGCACCTCTGACGTGCCCTCGTAGATCTGGCACACCCGCACATCGCGGTAGATGCGCTCCACCGGAAAGTCACTGACGTAGCCGTAGCCGCCAAACACCTGGATCGCGTCGGAGCACACCTTTTCGGCCATCTCGCTGGCAAACAATTTGGCCATCGCGGCTTCTTTCAGGCAGGGCCGGCCGGCGTCTTTCAGGCTGGCCGCGTGATGGATCATCTGCCGCGCCACCTCGATCTGGGTGGCCATGTCGGCCAGCTTGAACTGCACCGCCTGGTGCTGGAAGATGGGCTGGCCAAAGCTCGTGCGGTCCTTGCTGTAGGCCAGCGCGGCCTCGAAGGCCGCTCGTGCCATGCCCACGGCCTGGCTGGCGATGCCGATGCGTCCACCCTCCAGGCCCGACAGCGCGATCTTCAGCCCCATGCCTTCTTCTGCCAGCAGGTTGGCCGCCGGCACGCGGCAGTTGTCGAACACGATCTGCGCCGTGTCGCTGGCGTGCTGGCCCAGCTTGTCTTCGATGCGCGCCACCGTGTAGCCGGGTGTCCGGGTGGGCACGATGAAGGCACTGATGCCTTTCTTGCCGGCGGCTTTGTCCGTCACCGCCATGACGATGGCCACGTCACCGTTTTTGCCGCTGGTGATGAACTGCTTGACGCCGTTCAGCACGTAGTGGTCGCCGTCCTTGTCCCTGGACAGCACGGCCGTCGTCTTCAGACCACCGGCTTCGCTGCCCACGTGGGGCTCGGTCAGGCAAAAAGCGCCCAGCATGTCGCCGCGTGCCAGTGGCTTGAGAAAGCGTTCCTTCTGATCGTCATTGGCATAGGCCATCAGGATCGAACACACGGGGCAGTTGTTGACGCTGACCACGGTGCTGGTGGCGCCGCAACCGGCCGCCACTTCTTCAAGGATCAGCGACAGCGCCAGATAATCCAGCCCCGCGCCGCCCCAGGCGTCGGGCACGGCAACGCCGTAGCAGCCCAGTGCCGCCAGGCCCTTGAGCTGCGCCGCCGGGAAGGTGTGGCTCTTGTCCCAGGCTGCGGCGTGGGGCGCGATCTCGGCCTGCACGTAGGCGCGAACAGCGTCTTGCACCGCCAGTTGGTCTTCATTGAGCAGCATGGGATGTCATCTCCGAGAGTCTTTCTTCGTGCGCGACAGCCAGCAGCACACGCGGGCCGGTGGCCGTGCGCAGCAGCTGGTAGCCGGTGTGGAACTGCTGCAGCTCGATGCCATCGCGCCTCAACAGGCGCCAGTGCAGATGGGCAAACGCGTGGTCATGCCCCATGGGCACATGCGTTTCGATGCTGAAGTCGGCACGTGCATAGTCGGCGCGGCGATAGACATCGCACAGCGCGTGGTGGTTGGCCCGCATGGGCGCGTCGTCGCTCCACCAGGTCAGCACAGCGATTCCGCCAGCACCTGCGCTGCTGATGGCACTGCGCGCGTTCCACAAGTCGGCCACGGCGTCACCGTCCAGGCGGTTGAAGGCATCGCGGTAGGCCTCGAAAAAGGTCTGCGTCTCTTCCGGGCTCATCGTGTCACCAGGCCAGCGCCTGGCCGTCGTGGTTGAAGAAGCAGCCATTGTCAGCCGGCGTCAAGGCCGCCAGCGTGCGGCGGATGTCGGCAGCGCTGGTGGCGACGTCGATGTCGGCCCCGGCGCCGCCCATGTCGGTGCGCACCCAGCCCGGGTGCAACGCCACGCAGGTGGCCTTGCCGGCGAGCGCCAGCGACACGTCCTTGAGCACCGAATTCAACGCCGCCTTGGACGCGCGGTACAGCCAGCCAGCGTTGGACGCACGCAGGCCGATGGAGCCCATGCGCGACGAGATCACCGCCAGTCGCGCGCCCGGTGCCAGCGTGTCCACCACCTGCGGCAGCACACGCATGGCGCCCAGCACATTGGTGTGCATGACGGCGTCAAACTCATCCTGTGTCGGCGCGTGCAATCCCTGGCTGCGCGGGCCGAAGACGCCAGCGCTGAGGATGACGACATCGAAGGCTTCACGATCGACGGGCCAGGCCAGTGCTGCTGCACCGGCGGTGCCGGCCACATCCAGACGCAGGGCCTTGGCGCCCAGCGCGTCGATGGCCGCCAAGCCGCCGTCGCTGCGCGCTGTGCCAGTGACAGCGTCGCCATCCGCGCAGTACTGGCGCATCAACTCAAACCCGATGCCGCGCGAAGCGCCGACGATCAGCACGTGTTTGATGGGCGATCTCATGCGGGCACCGGCCGGTTGCCCAGGATGCGCACCGCCAGCGCGATGAACAAGGCTCCACCAAGGCCGTTCAGCACACGCCGTGCCGTGTCGGTTGTCTGCAGGCGCGACAGCCGCGCCGCCAGCGCCACCAGAACCAACAGGAACAGCAGCCCCTGCACCACGAACCACCCGCCCAGCAGCAAGAAGGACAGCGTCTTGTCGGGCGAGCCGGCCGGCACGAACTGCGGCAGGAAGGCCAGGAAGAACAGCGCCACCTTGGGGTTGAGCACGTTGGTCAACAGCCCCGTGCGGAAGTTCGCCAGCCAAGGCAGCGCACCCGCACCGTCGGGTGCGGCCGCTGCTGTCGACGCACCACCGCGCCAGGCCTGACGCAACATGCCCACGCCCAACCACACCAGGTAGGCCGCACCCGCCCACTGGATCACCACAAAGGCCTGCGGGTGCAACGCCAGCAAGGCGGCCAACCCGAAAGCCGCCGCCAGCGCATGCACCACGCAGCCGGCGTTGATGCCCAGCACGGCTGCGATGCCGGCCCGCGCACCGCCTTGCAGCGTGCGCGTGACAGTGAGCAGGAAGTCCACGCCGGGAGTGGCGTTCAATAGAAACACGGCAGTGGCAAACACCGCGGCCTCCGCCGGACCCGGCAGCAGTGCCGTCACAGCATCTCCACAGCCAGCGCCGTCGCTTCGCCACCACCAATGCACAGCGCCGCCAAGCCGCGCTTCTTGCCTTGCTTGCGCAAGGCGCCGAGCAGCGTGACGACGATGCGCGCGCCGCTGGCGCCGATGGGGTGGCCCAGGGCGCAGGCGCCGCCATGCACGTTGACGATTTCGTGCGGCAGCTTGAATTCGTCCATCGCGGCCATGGTGACGGCGGCGAAGGCCTCGTTCACCTCCCACAGGTCAACCTGGCCCGGCTGCCAGCCGGCCTTGCCCAGCGCCTTGCGAATCGCGCCTGCCGGGGCGGTGGCAAACCACTGCGGCTCTTGGGCGTGCACGGCGTGGCTGACGATGCGGGCGATGGGCTTCAGCCCCATCTGCAGCGCCGTGCTCTCGCGCATCAGCACCAGCGCAGCCGCACCGTCGCTGATGCTGGACGCATTGGCCGCGGTGATGGTGCCGTCTTTCTTGAACGCCGGCTTCAGGCCGGGAATCTTGTCGAGCTTGGCCTTGAACGGCTGCTCGTCGAACTTGATGACGGTGTCGCCGCCACGGCCCTGCAGCGTGACGGGCGCCATTTCCCAGTCGAAGCTGCCGTCTTCGTTGGCGCTCTTGGCCCGTGTGGTGGACGCGATGGCAAAGGCGTCCTGCGCCTCGCGTGTGAACCTGTACCGGTCCACGCACTGCTCGGCAAACACCCCCATGGCTTTGCCACGTTCGTAGGCGTCTTCCAGGCCGTCCATGGCCATGTGGTCGAACATCTGGGCGGCGCCGTACTTCACACCCTTGCGCGCAAACATCAGGTGCGGTGCGTTCGTCATGCTCTCCATGCCCCCCGCCACCACGGCGTTGGCGCTGCCGGCGGTCAGCATGTCGTGAGCAAACATCATGGCGCGCATGCCGCTGCCGCACATCTTGCTCAGCGCGACAGCGCCGGTGCTGTCCGGCAGACCCGCCTTGCGCATGGCCTGGCGCGCCGGTGCCTGGCCCTGGCCGGCCATCAGGCAGTTGCCCAGCAGCACTTCGTCGATGCTGTCGCCGGGCACACCGGCACGTTCAACGGCGGCCTTGATGGCCACGGCACCCAGTTCCCAGGCGGCCAGCGATGAAAATTCGCCCAGCAGGCCGCCAATGGGCGTGCGCGCAGCGGAGACGATGACGATGGAGTCGGGCATGGAAAGCTCCTTGCAGAAGAGGGGTCAGGCGCGGGCCTGCAACGTGAAGCGCTTGGACGCTTCATAGGGGAACACATCGTGCACATGACCGGCCTTGATGCGTTCTTTGTGGCCTTGCCAGAAAGTGGCGTCCAGCAAGTCGGCGTGATGGGCCATGAACACTTCCCTGACGGCGGTGTTGCCCAGCAAAAAGGGCGCAAAGGTCTCGGGGAACACGTCTTTCGGGCCCACGGTGTACCAGACCTCGCCGCTCATCTCTTCTTCTTCGTTGCGCGGCGTGGGCACGCGGCGGAAGTTGCAGTCGGTGAGGTATTCGATCTCGTCGTAGTCGTAGAACACCACCTTGCCGTGGCGCGTGACGCCGAAGTTCTTCCACAGCATGTCGCCGGGGAAGATGTTGGCCGCCACCAGGTCCTTGATGGCGTTGCCGTACTCCACCACCGCGTGCGCCATGCCTTCGGGGCCGGCCTCCTGCAAGTAGATGTTGAGCGGGATCATGCGCCGCTCGATGTACAGGTGCTTGATGACCACCGTGTCGCTGGTTTCTTCCAGCAGGCTGGGGCAGAAGTGCTTGATCTCGTTGATCAGTTCGTCCTCGAAACGGTGCCGTGGAAAGGCCACGTTGCTGTACTCCAGCGTGTCGGCCATGCGGCCCACGCGGTCGTGCTGCTTGACCAGCAGGTACTTGCCCTTGATCTGCTCGCGCGTGGTGTCCTTCTGCGGCGGGTAGAAGTCCTTGATGAGCTTGAACACATACGGGAAGGACGGCAGGTCGAAGACCAGCATCACCATGCCCTTGATGCCCTGCGCGATGCGGAACTTGTCCGATGAATGCCGCTGGTGCGACAGCAGGTCGCGGTAGAACAGGTTCTTGCCGTGTTTCTGCAGGCCCAGCGCGTTGTACAACTCGGCACGCGGCTTGCGCGGCATCAGCCCGCGCAAGAACTGCACGTAGGCCGAAGGCGTCTGCATGTCCACCATGAAGTAGGCGCGGGCGTAGCTGAAGATCATCAGCAGTTCGTCTTCACCAAAAAGCGCGGCGTCCACGAACAGCTTGCCGTTGGTTCCATGCAGGATGGGCAAGGCCAACGGCGTTTCGTTGAAGCCGTTGATGATCTTGCCCACCAGGTAGGCGCCCTTGTTGCGGTAGAACAGACTGGACAGCACCTGGATCTGGAAGTTGGCGCGCGGCCGGAAACCGCCCAGTTCAGCCACCATGGCCTGCACGATGTGGTCGACATCGCGGTCCAGGTCTTCGAAGTCGCGCGCGAGCTGGAAGTTGTTGACGATGCGCTTCCAGGTTTCGTGCAGACTGTCTTTGGTGGGGTAGTAGGCGCGGTAGGTGGGCGCGGACCCGGGTTCGTCGTTTTCGATGTACTCGGTGCTGACCGCGGGCCGCACGAAGATGAAATCGTTCTTGAAGTAGCTGCGGTGCAGCAGCTTGGCCGTCACGCTGTTGAAAAAGGTCTCGGCCAGTTCGGGCTGGTGGTGGTCCACCAGCAGGCCGATGTAGTGCAGCTTGGCCTGCTGCCAGGTGTCCATCGACAGCCCGTCGATATTGAATTCGCTGCGCAGGCGGGCCACCGCTTCGTTGACCCGCTGGTCGTAGAACTCGATGCGCTGCGCCTGGGCCAGCTGCTGGCCGTGCCAGTCGGACTGTTCATAACGCTGTTTGGCCTGTGCCGTGGTCTCGCGGAACAGGCGGTAGTGGCGGTTGAAGCCGTCGATCAGCGCCTGCGCGATGTCAAAGGCGATGCTGTCGGTGAGGTTGTGCGGAAACATCTTGGGTTGCAGTGTAGACAGCTGGCGCGGTCCGCCGCACGGTCCGCCGCACCCTGCCTTCCTCGCGGCCGGTCAACGAACCAGGCAGGGGCGCTTGGGGTCGAAGCGCCAGCCGGGCACCAGATGCTGCATCGCCACGCTGTCGTCGCGCGCACCCAGGCCGTGCTGCAGGTAGAGCTGGTGCGCGGCGTGCACCTGGTCCATCTCCAGCTCCACGCCCAGGCCCGGTTTTTTGGGCACCTGCACCAGGCCCGCTTCGATCATCAGGGGCTCTTTCGTCAGGCGCTGGCCGTCCTGCCAGATCCAGTGCGTGTCGATGGCGGTGACGCGGCCCGGCGCAGCGGCCGCCACGTGGGTGAACATGGCCAGCGACACGTCGAAGTGGTTGTTGCTGTGCGAGCCCCAGGTCAGGCCCCAGTCGCGGCAGGTCTGCGCCACACGCACGCTGCCGGCCATCGTCCAGAAATGCGGGTCGGCCAGGGGAATGTCCACCGCCTGCAGCGACAGCGCATGCACCAGCTGCCGCCAGTCGGTGGCCACCATGTTGGTGGCCGTGGGCAGGCCGGTGGCGCGGCGAAACTCGGCCATCACCTCGCGGCCGGAGAAGCCGGCTTCGGCGCCGCAGGGGTCTTCGGCGTAGGCCAGCACGCCATGCAGGTCACGCAGCACACGCACCGCGTCCTTCAGCAGCCAGCCTCCGTTGGGGTCCAGCGTGATGCGTGCCTGCGGGAAACGTTCGTGCAGCGCCCGGATCGCGTCCACTTCGGCTTCGGGCGACAACACACCGCCCTTGAGCTTGAAGTCTTCGAAGCCGTAGCGGGCCTGGGCCGCTTCGGCCTGGCGCACCACGGCCTCGGGCGTCAGCGCCTGCTGGTGGCGCAGGCGTTGCCAGTTGTCGCCGGTTTCGGGTTCGCTGGCTGCATCCACATAGGGCAGGCCGGTCTTGTGGTGGTCGCCCACGAAGAACAGATAGCCCAGCACGCGCACCGCGTCCCGCTGCTGCCCTTCGCCCAACAGCGCCGCCACCGGCACGCCCAGGTGCTGGCCCAGCAGGTCGAGCAGAGCCGCTTCGATTGCCGTGACGGCGTGGATGGTCGTGCGCAGGTCAAAGGTCTGCTGGCCCCGGCCTTCGGCGTCGCGGTTGGCGAAGGCCTTGCGCACCTGGTCCAGCACGGCATGCCAGTCACCAATGCTGCGCCCTTGCACCAGCGCGCGGGCATCCTCCAGCGTCTGCCGGATGGCTTCACCACCCGGCACCTCGCCCACGCCCACATGGCCTGCGCTGTCGGTGGCAATGACGATGTTGCGGGTGAAAAACGGCGCATGGGCGCCCGACAGGTTGAGCAACATGCCGTCGCGCCCGGCAACCGGGATCACGCGCAGTTCGCGCACGATGGGGGTGGTGGACATGGCTACACCCCACCCGGGCCAAACTGCGTGTCCGCGTCGTCGGCCAGTTCGTCGGCCGGGCTGCCCGTTGCCACGTCGCTGCGCGGGTAGCGCTTCAGCGCAGCGGCAAACACATCCACCACCCCATCAGGCCTGTCCATGGTGACGTTCAGGTTCTTCAGCAGGCCGTCTTTCAAGCCGTAGACCCAGCCGTGCACGGCCAGCGGCTGGTCACGCGCCCAGGCGTCTTGCACCACGGTGGACAGCGCCACGTTGCCCACTTGTTCGATGACGTTCATCTCGCACAGGATGTCTTCCTGCTCGGCCGGCGGCAGGTGGTCCAGCCGCTTGCGGTGCCGCAGGCGCACGTCCTGCACATGGCGCAGCCAGTTGTCGGCCAGGCCGATACGGATGCCACGCATGGCCGCACGCACGCCGGCGCAGCCGTAGTGACCGACGACCATGATGTGCTTGACCGACAGGTGCTCAACCGCAAACTGGATCGTGGACAGCGCGTTGAGGTCGCTGTGCACCACCACATTGGCCACGTTGCGGTGAACGAACACCTGGCCTGGGTCCAGCCCGGTGATCTCGTTGGCCGGCACGCGGCTGTCGGCGCAGCCGATCCACATGTAGCGCGGGGTCTGCTGCTGCGCCAGGCGCGTGAAAAAACCCGGCTCACGTTGTTCTCTGGCCGCCGCCCAGCTGCGGTTGGCGCTGAGCAGGTTCTGCAGTTCATCGGGGGACTTGTCTCGCATGTGGCGAGTGTATGCACGCCACGTGCACCCGACCGCTCACATGCGCCCGACCGCTCTCACTGCACAACGGTGATCACCGCACCGGCGACTGGCAACGCGCCCACGGTCAGCGTGGCGGGCGCTGTTGCCGTGTCTGTGGCTTCCAGGGCGGTCAGTTGAAGACGGTAGGTCAGCAGCACGGGCGGCGGTGCGACGGGCGGCGCGACGGGCGGCGCGACCACGGGCGGCACGACAGGCGGCACCACGGGTGGCCCCGCGACAGGCGGCACCCCGGCAGACGGCGGATCGCTTGCAGCCCCATCGCCGCCGTCGCTGCCGCCGCAGGCCGCCAGCAGCGCCAGGGAAACCCATGCACAGGCCAGTCGCAGCCTGCGGCCACGTGTTGCGGGGGGCGCACTGGGACGAATCCGCCTGTGCGCCAGGCCCACCGCACCCATGGCCATCAACAAGCCACCACCGGCCACAGCCGCCGCGGCCGCGCTGTTCACGGTGTTGGCGATGTCGGCCACCACGAGCAGCGTCGTCGCCTCCGAAAACTCCAGCGGCGTGGCCAGGGCCAGGCGCAGCGTGCCGTTGTCGGCCGCCGCACGGCCGCTGGTGAGCAGCGGCTCACCCGCGTCGACGCGGCCGTTGCCGTTGCTGTCCCGGTAGACGCGGATGTCGGCCAGGTCCAGGTCGTCGCGGCCTGTGCCGCTGGTCTGCAGGGTCAGGGCATTCAGCCGGGCCACCCCGTTGCTGGGGGTCAGCATCAGTTGCAGCATTTCCACCGTTAGGCTGCCTTTGGCCACCGTGGCGTCGGCGGGTGCGGCGGGGCCTGCACTGGCGATCAGCGTCACTGCCGGCGGTGGCGGCGGGGTGGCGGCGAGATAGAAGCCACTGGTCAGCTCGCGGTCGCCGTCGGCCAGGATCTGGCAGATGGCCAGGTTGGGTTCCTCGCGACTGCAGCCGGTGAAGACACGGCCGAAGGTGGCCGCGTAGCCCGGCGCCGGATTGGCGATCAGGCGCACGGTGGAATCGAATGGAAACTCGGCCTTGCAACTGGTGGCGTTCGTGGCGCCGGGGCAGTTCAGCCGCGCCGGGTCGCTCGTGAAAGTGCCGCCGGCGGCCGACCCCTGGCCATAGGTGTTGATCGACATCGTGCACATCGTGCCGGTGTAGCGCACGGTGTATTCGGCGACCTGCCCTTCGCGGACCTGCAGAAGCTCGGTCGGGTTGGTGTGCGTCGGTTTGCAAAAGCCCGTCATCACACCGGCCCGCATCTTGTAGCTGCCCACGGCCACGGCCACACCGCCGCCGGGCTGGAACAACCCGTTCACGACCGGCACCACGAATTTGGTCGCGTCGGCGTCGAATTCGAGTTTGGCGGTGGGGCCCCAGCCGCCAAAGCTCGGCGCGCTTCTGTTCTGGCCGGGCCGGCTGTCAGGGATGAAGAAGTACTTCACCGTTCCCCAGCGCGCACGCATCGTCACGCGCAGTTCGCCATCGATGCACTGGCCTTGCGGCACGGTCGAGGCCACGCCCTTGCAGCTTTCGCTCATCAGCTCTTCACGCGCTGCGTCGTACTCCAGCACCACCGAAAACTTGGCCGTGCCCACCGGGAAACGCGGCGTGCAGGACAAGGGCGCGGGGCAGGTCTGCGTGCCGATCGACGTGTTGGCGTTGTTGTAGAACTCGTACACCAGCTTGGTGTTGGTCTGGTGCATTTCAGAGACTACCGGGCCCTTCTGGCCGGCGTTGGTGTAGCGGACCCAAGATTGCGCGGCTGCCAGGGCGGGCAGCAGGGCCAGCGCGCAGCCGGTGATCAGTGTGGCCAAGAGAGGTGACTGCATTGGTGTGCTCCTGAGGAATCGGTGGTTGTCTTGCGCGCCCGGGGGATCGGGCACCAGGAAATCGGCGCCGGGCGGTCAGCGCAGCCCGCTGACAGGGTTGAGTGGGGGTGAGATCGATGGCGCAGAAGGCGACGCGGCCTGGGCCAGAAAGCGGGCCAGCTCGAAAGGGCTTTCAAACTCATGCACCTGGGCGTCGGTTTCCACCAGGCGTGCGTGCCAGCGGGCCGCGGGTGGTGCCCACAGGGTGAGCAGCATCACGCAACTGGGGGCCGCCGCCGGAGCGGGCTGTGGCGTGCCCATGAGCGCACCGATGGCTGAGCTTGAAAGCGGCGGGGTTGGCATCGAAGGCACCTCTTGCGCAGACGGGCCGACATGGCCAGGGCGCAACGGTGACCGTTGGCCGTTGCGGCCGCGTTGCGGCGCCGTTGCGGCCAGCGCCCGCCCCGGGGCGGTGCCGGCGCTTGGCGCCTCAGGCGTTCAGGCGCAAGAAGGCTTCTTGAAGGGCCGGGTGGCCGTCCAGGGACCGGGCCAATTCGCCCACGAACTGGTCATGGGCCCGTTGTGCGCCCGCCGGCGCGCCGACCACGCCCATTTGCAGCGCCTGTGCCAGCGCGCGGTGCAGCAGCCCGGTGGCCGGCGCAAACGGTGAAGGCAGGGCCAAGGTGCGGGTCGCGGCCTGCACGGTGCCTTCTTGCAGCACGCCGCCCAGGCCTTGCGCCCGCACCGCCAGCGCCAATGCACGGGTGCGCATCTCGTCGTTCATGCCTTCGGCACCGTGCTCGGGCAACAAGGCCAGCGCGGCCTTGCCATCGCCCAGTGCCAACGCCAGCTCGGCGGCGGCCAGTGCGTGTCGGGCGCGCACACGCACATCGGCAATGGCGGCGGCGGCTGGCGACAACGCCAAAGCCTGCCGGGCGGCAGCGGCATCACCTTGCGACAGTTCGAACTGCGACACCGCGATCCAGTGCTCAGAGCCCGTGTAGTGGAGTTCGTGCACCGCCGCTGGGCTGACGCGGGCGAGGACCTGGCGTGCCAGCGCGGATTCACCCAGCAGGCTCAGCAGTTCCAGGCTCGGCAGCGTGGCGGCCAGCAGCAGCGGCGCCAGGTTCTGCGCCTGGGCAAAGGCCAGCGCCGCCTGGGCATGAACCCAGGCATCCCCCAAGTGTCCCGAGGCCAGGTGCGCGTCGACGAAGGCCAGGCGGTACATCATCCACAGCTCGCCTTCCGGCAGAGCCGGCACCAAGGCCCAGCCGCGCTGCACCGCCGCCAGGGCCTGGGCATGCTGGCTGCGCGCCTGGTGTGCGACTGACAGGTTGTAGAGCACACCCCGCTGCCGCAGAACCGAGCCACGGCTGCCAAAACTGGCGGCGGCCTGTTCCAGGCCGGCAGCGGCGCGTTCGGCATCGCCGGTCATCAAGGAGGCCAGGCTGCGGCAGAACAGCGCCCGGGCGACCGTCTCTTCGTCGCCCATCTGGCGCGCCAGCGCAATCAGTGCATCGGCATGCTCGAGCAGCGCCGTCGGGTTGCCGGCACTCATCTCCACGGCAGAAGCGCCTTCGAGCAGGTCGCTTCGCGCAACGGCCGGCAGGCCGGGCAGCTTCAACGCCCCAACCAGCGCCCCGCGCGCTTCGTCCAGGCGCCCCAGGCTGCGCAAGGCGCAGCCGCGGATGTTCAGCGCCTGGGCCTGGTGGGCGACCGACAACGTACCCAGCAGCGCAGCCGGCAAGCGGTCCAGCACCAGCAGCGCCGCGTCGGCACGGTTGCCAAAGACCAGGTTGTTGGCCACCGAGGTCAAGGCATCGGCCTGTTCTGCGGTGCTGAGCATGCCGCCCGTGGCGGCCAACGCCTGCAGCGCGTCGCCGTGCAACTGCATGCGGTCGAACTGGCAACTCAGCCGTGCCGCCGTCGTGAGGCCCTGGTGCGCGCGCAGTGCCTGCTGGGGCGTGGCGCCACCATCCAGCGCACGCTGCCAATGGTCCATGGCCTCGGGCAGTGCGTGCAGGGCCTGTGCCTGCTCGGCGGCAGCCAGGCGGTGCGCCACCGCGCGGCGGGTGTCGCCGCTGGCCTCGTGATGGGCGGCCACCACCGCAGCCGGTGCAGCCACCGCCTCGGCCCCCAGGGCCAGGCGGCGGTGGATGAGCCGGCGGCGCTCGGGGCTGAGCGCAGCGTCCAGCGCCTGTTGCACCAGGTCGTGGGTGAAGGCATAGCCGCCACTTTCATGCTCGCGCAGCAGCCGCGAGTTCACCGCTGCTTCGATGGCCAGCACCGCCTGCAGTTCAGACAAGGCGCAGGCGGGGGCCAGCAGGGCCGGCGAAAAAGGTTCGGCGGCCAGCGCTGCGGCTTCCAGAACACGCGCCGGCGCGTCGCCCAGCCGGGCTACCCGGGCCAGCACCGCTTCGCGCACGCTCAGGGGCATCGGCAGCTCGCGGTAGTCCTGCGTGGCGTCGTCAAACGGGGTGCGCCACACACCGTCGGCGTCGGCCGTCAAGGCGCCGGTTTCTGCCAGGTGGCGCAGCGTCTGCAACAGAAAGAACGGGTTGCCTTCGGTCGCCGCCTGCAGCCGTGCCGCAAAACGTGCCGGGTCGCGCGCGCCCGACAGCTGGCGCACAAGATCAAAGACGACGGCGGGCTCCAGTGACTGCAGGCGCAGATGCAAGGCATTTGCAGCGTCGCCCAGCGCAAAGCCCGTGAGAGCCTGCGTCCCACCCAGCCCGTCGGGCTGCGGCCGCATGAGCAGCAGGACGCGGCAACTGGCCTCACCCTGTGCAGACGAATGCCCGGCAGCCCGCTGCACCACAAACGCCAGCAAGGCTCGGCTGGTGGCATCGGCCAGGTGCCAGTCGTCCAGCACCACGGCATCGAAGCTGTCGGCCGTGAGCGCCTGCCAGGCGGCAGCACAGGCTTCAAAAAATCGGCTGCGCTCTTCGTCCGACCGGATGGGCGCCAGGGCCGCAGGGCCGCTGGCGATTTCGGGCAGCAGGCGCGACAGCTCGTCGCAGGCCCAGGTCGGCAGCGCGCCGAAGGTGTCGCGCGTGAGCGCCTTGCCCGCCAGGGCGCGCAGCACACGGGTCCAGGCGGCATAGGGCACACCCGCGTCGCTGGCGCGGCACCGCGCCAGTGCAAAGGGCCCGTGTGCAGCGGCGAAGTCCAGCGCCAGCCGGGTTTTGCCGACGCCACCTTCGCCTTCGATGACCAGCGCGTGGCCCGCGCGCCAGGCGGCTTCCATGGCCGCCACTTCGGCGTCGCGCCCCACGAAGGGCAGCGTGTCGGGCAACCACGCGGCCAGGCGGGGTCCGGCCGGTGCGTCAGACGCACCAGGCGCACCAGGCGCACCAGGCGCATCTGCGGCCCCATCCGCTGCGGCAGCGGCGGCCGGTGCCAGCCGCCAGGCATCGGCCTCGCGCAGCGCGGCGACCAAGGCCTCGGTCTGCGCCGCCGGAGCCAGCCCCAGCTCGTCGCGCAACAGCGTGCGGCAACTGGTGTACTGGGCCAGCGCGGCTTCGCGTCGGCCGGCCGCCACATGCAGGCCCATCACGGCCTGGTGGTGTTGCTCCTGCAGCGGGTCATCGGCCAACAGCTGCTGCCAGTGCAGCAGCGCTTCTTCGGGATCGGTCTGTTGTACCTTTTCGGCCCGGGCCTGCAGCGCTCGGCGCCACAGGCCGTGCATGCGGTCGCGCTGAGTGGCCAGCCACTGATCGAACTGCGGCTCGTTTGCGATCAGCCCATCGGCCAAGGGGCCGCGCCACAGCGCCAGTGCCGCAGCGGTGTCACCGGCTTGCAGCACGGCCTCGAAGGCCTTCAAGTCCAGTTCGACGGACGGCTGCAGGGCGATCCAGTCGTCTGCCGCATGAACCAGACCGGGCACGTCGGCTTCGCGCAGACGTGCCAGTTCACGGCGCAGGTTGCGGCGCGCAGCGGCTTCGTCCAGCGCGGGCCACAACAGGGCTGCGAGCCGCCCACGTGGCATGGCACCGTTGCAGGCCAGCAGCAGCAGCAGGCCCCAGGTTTTTTTGATCGTCAGCCGCACCCGCTGCCCGTCTTGCCGCAGCTCCGGCTGGCCCAGCAATTTCAGCGACAGCATGGCGCCATGATGCCAGCCGGGCGGGCCAGGGCGGGCGATCAGTCGGGCACGAAGCGCAGTCGTGCCTGCAGCGCCTCAGCGGCGGCCAGCAAGGCCCTCAAGCCTTGCGGCCCCGCGCCTTCGCGGCTGAAAACCTGTTTGTCCTGCGCGCCGCGTGTGATGCGCCAGGTGGTCCAGGCACCATCCTGCAAATTGGCGTCGGCGTATTCGTCCCGCCAATCGAAGAAGCCTTGCGCCAGCGCCAGCTGGGCGATGGCGTCGAAGTCAGCGTGCGACAACGCGGCTTGCGCCGTGCTGTCCTGGGTGCGGTGGCGGGCCTTGCCGGTGACCGTGAGCAACGCCGTGCCGTCACGGCGCAGCACCAGGCGCGAGCCGGTGGGGCAGCCGAAGCAGTCGCGCTCCACGGTGATCTGCGTGATCTGGGCGACGGGGATGAGGGCCTTGTCGCTTTCCATGGCACCCACGGGCGCCTTGGGGGCGGCGCAGCTGTTCAACGCAGCCGCAGCAACACAGACCACGCAGGTGCCTCGAAGCGCGCGCAGCAGCTGTGGCACAAGGCCGGTGGGTGGCACAAGAAACTCCCCAAGGCCGCAGCGGCCCGCATGGTCCAAGGGATCGTACACATTGCCTGCGCCTGGCATGCGGATGTAGTCTGGCCCTCGCCACGGCATGGCGCACGAGGCCGGATGTCAGTCACGGCAGCCGGCTCGCGCATTGGCAGCCCGTGCACCGTGCGCGTTTTGTGCTCACAGGCATACCGTTCAAGAACCTCAAGAGGACCTTTCGCATGGACCAGCGTTGTTCACAGACCGCACCCGCCATGGCGCCACCCCCGCAGTCAGGGGGGGCACGCACCAACAACGGCTGGCGCCTGTCGCACAAGCTGGCCACCCTGGGAACACTGGCACTGCTGATCAGCAGCTGGGCGCCGGTGTCCCATGCGCAGGCCATTGACCGCAAGAATGCAGTCAACTCGGCAGTCAACTCGGCAGCCGCCTCGGCCAACAGCCGCGCCGCTGCCGCCCATCCCAGCACCGCGTTCTGGCGCGACCTGCGCGGCACCATGGCCGCCACGTCGGGCTCCGGCACCGCGCCGGCCGTGCGCGCCACACGCCTTCGCACCACCACCCTGGACCGTGTGAGCATGGCTGCTCAACTGGCCGGGGCGCCCCTGGAAGGCAGCCCCGCTGCGCGGCAATCGCCGCTGGTGATTGCACTGCCCAGCCCCGACGGCGGCTTCCAGCGCTTCAAGCTTGTCGATTCGCCCATCATGGAAGCGGGCCTGGCGGCGCGCCACCCACAGATCAAGACCTACGCCGGGCGCGGCATCGACGACCCGTCGGCCACGCTGCGCATGGACCTCTCGCAGCTGGGCCTGCACGCCTCGGTGCGGTCGCCCGCCGGCGCCTGGTACATCGACCCTTACTATCTCCTGGACGACAGCGTCTACGCCAGCTACTGGCGGCGCGACACGGTCAACCCGCGCATGGCCTTTGCCGAGGCCTTCATGGCCCAGGCGCAGCTGGACCTGCAGCGCGGCCGCTACCGCGCCGCAGACACCGTGCAGGTGCGCGGTGTGGGCTTCGTGCCGGGTGCACAAGTGACGATCACGGTGCGCAACCCCGAGACCGATGCCAGCGCGCGCCAGACCTTGTTTGCCACGGCAGGGCCGGACGGCACGCTGTCCACCACGCTGAAGGCCGAGCCGTACAAGAACCTGGGCTCCTACGAGATCACGGCCAGTGACGGCCGCAGCACGGCCACCGCGACCTACCAGGTGGTGGGTGACCGCGAGCCGCTGACCGCCGCCGTCGGCAACGAGTTGCGTGTGTACCGCCTGGCGCTGCTGACCGACCCGCTGTACGCCAGCTTCTTCGGCCCCACCAACGTCACGGCTGCCAAGGTCACGCTGATCAACCGCGTGACGCAGATCTACGAGGACGAGACCTCGATCCGCTTGGTACTGATTGCGGGCAACGACGCGCTCAACCTGAACACCGCCGCGCAGATGACGGGCGTCAACGGGCCTTGTGGCGGCACGGCCTGCTACACCGCCAGCCAAGCGGGCAGCTGCACCAGCAGCACGCTTTCGCGCACGCGCCAGGTCATCGGCCTCTTGGCCGGTGCCAGCAACTTCGACATCGGCCACATCGCACTGGGCGCCAATGGTGGTGGCGTCGCCAGCCTGGGGGTCGTGGGCGGCACCGCCAAGGCCCAGGGCTGCACGGGCATCAACCCGCCCACCGGCGACCTGTTTGCCGTGGACTTTGTGGCGCACGAGATGGGCCATCAGTTTGCCGGCAACCACACCTTCAACGGCACGCTGGGCAACTGCGCAGGGGGCAACCGCAGTGCCAACAACTCGGTGGAGCCAGGCAGCGGCTCTTCCATCATGGCCTACGCCGGCATCTGCAGCGGCGACAACCTGCAGGGCAACAGCGACCCTTACTGGTCGCAGCGCAGCTTTGACGAGGTGGTCACCTACACCTCGGCCGCGGAAACCAACCTCAGCGATGTGCAGCAGGCCGCACTGACCAACTTCAGCGCCAACGGTCAGCAGTTTGTGCTGCGCTACAACGGCGCCGATTCGGCCCCCATCGTGCGGGGCATCAACTTCACCACGGCCGGTGTGCAGGCGGCGATTCAGGGCATTCCCGGCTGGCCGGCGGGCGCCACGGTGAGCATCAGCACACTCACCGATACCGGCTTCACGGTGGGTTTTGGCGGCACGCTGTCGGGCGTCAACGCCAGCGAGCTGCAACTGGTGGGCTGCAGCGGAGGCTGCAGCGGCTTTGTCGGCGAAATCACCAAGGGCGGCGCCACCACGCGCCGTGGCGGCAGCATCGTGGCCACCGGCAACACCGCACCGGTGGTGAGCACCGCCGCGCAGTACACGATCCCGCTGCGCACGCCCTTTGTGCTGACGGGCAGCGCCACCGACGCCGACGGCGACGCGCTGACCTACATGTGGGAACAGACCGACCGCGGCGCCGCCACCGGCACCAGCCTGGTCAGCAACACCAAGCTCAACGGCCCCTTGTTCCGCCAGTTCAGCACCCGCCAGGTGGTGAGCGACCCCACGATCTACGCGCCGCCCGGGCAGAACGCCACCACGGGCAACCCGACGCGTGTCTTCCCCGACCTGCCGCAACTGCTGATCAACAACACCAACGCCGAAAGCGGCAGCTGTCCTGCGGTGGTGGGCTCGCCCACGGCAGCGCAGATCGACTGCTACTCGGAATTCCTGCCCACCGCTGCCTACGTCGGCTTTGCCGGCGTCAACGCCAGCCCGGCGGTCTTGAACTTCAAGCTCACCGCACGGGACGGTCGCGGCGGCGTGAACAGCGCCACCACACGCCTGGTGCTGGAGCCCACTGCAGGGCCCTTCGTGGTGACGGCGCCCAACAGCGCGGTGAGCTATGACGCGGGCACCAACCAGACCGTGAGCTGGAACGTGGCCAACACCAACGTGGCGCCGGTGAACACCGCCAACGTGAAGATCACGTTGTCGCTGGACGGCGGCAACACCTTCCCCCTGGTGCTGGCCAACACCACTCCCAACAGCGGCAGCCGCGTGGTCAAGCTGCCCAACGTGGGCAGCACGCAAGCGCGTGTGAAGGTCGAAGCGCTGGACAACGTGTTCTTCGACATCTCCAATGCCAACTTCACGATCCGCCTGGGCGGTGACCTGAACGGCGACGGTGCAGTGGACTGCACCGACCTGGAGATCGTGCGGGCGTCCTTCGGCCTCTCACCCGGTCAGCCCGGATTCGACCCGCGCGCCGACGTCAACGGCGACGGCATCGTCAACGCGCTGGACTCTGCCTTTGTGTCGGCCCGGCTGACGATCCGCAACCGCTGCGCCAGGGAATAGAAGAAAGGGCCTGTTGCACGCAGCCGCGCAGCAGGCCCCCTGATGGCGAACGCCGCGAACGCAGCCGCAATGCAGCCGCAGTGCAGCCGCTTCTACATCGTCTCGGCAAAGAGCTCGCGGCCGATCAGCATGCGGCGGATTTCTGACGTGCCGGCGCCAATCTCGTACAGCTTGGCGTCGCGCCACAGGCGGCCCAGCGGGTATTCGTTGATGTAGCCGTTGCCGCCGAAGATCTGGATGCCTTCACCGGCCATCCAGGTGGCCTTTTCGGCGCACCACAGGATGACGCTGGCGCAGTCCTTGCGCACCTGGCGCACGTGTTCGCTGCCCAGCAGGTCCAAGTTCTTGCCCACCGTGTAGCAAAAGGCGCGGCCGGCTTGCAGCACGGTGTACATGTCGGCCACCTTGCCCTGGATGAGCTGGAACTCGCCGATCGATTGCCCGAATTGCTTCCTGTCGTGGGTGTACGGCACCACGTTGTCCATCACCGCCTGCATGATGCCGATGGGGCCGGCAGCCAGCACCGCGCGTTCGTAGTCCAGCCCGCTCATCAGCACCTTGGCGCCGCCGTTCAGGTGGCCCAGGATGTTGGCCGCCGGTACTTCGACGTTGTTGAAAACCATCTCGCCGGTGTGGCTGCCGCGCATGCCCAGCTTGTCGAGCTTTTGCGCGGTGCTGAAACCCTTCATGCCCTTCTCGACGATGAAGGCCGTCACCCCGCGGGCACCGAGCTCGGGTTCGGTCTTGGCATAGACCACCATGGTGTGTGCATCGGGCCCGTTGGTGATCCACATCTTGGTGCCGTTGAGTACGTAGACACCATCCTGTTCGACGGCCTTGAGCTTCATGCTGATGACGTCGCTGCCGGCGCCCGATTCACTCATGGCCAGCGCGCCCACGTGTTCGCCGCTGATCAGCTTGGGCAGGTATTTCAGCTTCTGCGCATCGGTGCCGTTGCGCTTGAGCTGGTTCACGCACAGGTTGCTGTGCGCGCCGTAGCTCAGGCCCACCGAAGCCGAGGCGCGGCTGATCTCTTCCATCGCGATCATGTGCGCCAGGTAGCCCATGTTGGCGCCGCCGTAGGCTTCCGGCACGGTGATGCCCAGCACGCCCACTTCACCCATCTTGCGCCACAGGTCCATCGGGAACTGGTCGCTGCGGTCGATTTCAGCGGCGCGCGGTGCGATCTCGGCTTGCGCAAAATCACGCACCGCATCGCGCAGCGCGTCGATGTCTTCACCAAGCTGGAAGTTGAGGCCGGGCAGGTTCATGGGGGCTTTCTCCTGGGGGTTCGTCTGTGGGTGGTGCCACGCGCCAGCAGGCTCTTGCAGCGCTCTTCGTGCTGCGCAATCTCGGCCAGCGTGATCTCGATGTCTTCGCGCTGCTGTGCCAGCTGGCGGCGGTGTTCGCCCAGCACGCCCAGAAAGGCCGTCAGCTGCGGCGTGGTGTCGGAAGGCGAGTCGTACATGTCCACCAACTGCTTGATTTCCAGCAGGCTCAGGCCCAGGCGCTTGCCGCGCAGGGTGAGCTTCAGCCGCGTGCGGTCGCGCTGCGTGTAGACGCGGTTGCGGCCGGCGCGCTGGGGCGTGAGCAGGCCCACGTCTTCATAGAAGCGGATGGCTCGCGCGGTGATGTCGAACTCGGCCGCCAGCTCGGTGATGGTGTAGCTCTGGGCTTGCGGGCGCAAGACGGTGGGCATGGTTAGACTGAGGTTGACGTCAACGTAAACCGGGACCACAAATATACCCATGGCCACGCCCCGCATGACCGCGCAGGAACTTGCCCTGCACTACCCGTTGGGCGACACGCTGCCGACGCCGGGCACGGCGATCGAAGTGGTGACCGAAGGGGCGACCAAAGTGGTCAGCGAAGCGGTCAGCGGCGTGCGCTGGCTGCGCATGGGCCTGCCCTTTGCGCTGGACCACATCAATCTGTGGCTGCTGCGGGACCGGCAGGACGGCATCGACGGCTGGTCCATCGTCGACTGCGGCATCGACAACCCGGCCACACGCGGACATTGGGAACAGATCTTCGCCGACCAGTTGCAAGGTCTGCCGGTGCTGCGTGTGATCGTCACCCACATGCACCCCGACCACATCGGCCTGGCGCACTGGCTTTGCGAACGCTGGTCCACGCCAGAGCGTGACTGCCGCTTGTGGATCAGCGCCACCGACTGGAACGCCGCCCGCGTGGCCAGTGCCGCCGATACGGCCTTTGGCGGCGAGGGTGCGGCGCGCTTCTTTGCACGCCACGGCTTGACTGACCCGGCGGCGCTGGACCAGGTGCGTGCCCGCACCAACTACTACGCCAGCATGGTGCCCCAGGTGCCGCGCCAGTACCGGCGTCTGCTGGACGGCATGGTGCTGACCATCCAGGGCCGGCCCTGGCACTGCATCGTGGGCCATGGCCACGCGCCAGAACACATTGCCCTGCACTGCCCCGATTTGAACGTGCTGATCGCGGGCGACATGGTGCTGCCGCGCATCAGCACCAACGTCAGCGTCATCGACCTGGAACCCGAGGGCAACCCGCTGCCGCTGTACCTGGACTCCATCGCCAAGCTGAAGGTGCTGCCCGCCGACACGCTGGTGCTGCCCTCACACGGCAAGCCCTTCATTGGCCTGCACACCCGCATCGATCAGTTGCACCAGCACCATGAAGAACGTTATGCCGAAGTGCTGGCCGCATGCGCAAAGGCGCCCGGCAGCGCGGCCGACATGCTGCCGGTGCTGTTCAAGCGCACGCTGGATTTGCACCAGACCACGTTTGCCATGGGTGAAGCGGTGGCCCACCTGCATGCGCTGGCCGACAGCGGCCGGCTGCGGGCACACACAGGCCTTGACGGCGTGGTCCGTTTCCAGACGGTTTGACTGGTCTGTGCCCTGTGCCGCAGGTGTGCGCGGGGACTGGCAGCGCGCAGCCGGAACGCGGCGCGCTCAGTCCAACACCGGCAGCACCTCGTGGCGCAGCGCGCCACGCGCCTCTTCGAAGTCAGGCAGCGCCGCGCGCACCACGTCCCAGAAAGCCGGGCCGTGGTTCATCTCGCGCAGGTGCGCCAGTTCGTGTGTCACCACGTAGTCGATCACCGGCACACCGAAGTGCACCAGGCGCCAGTTCAGGCGGATGGAGCCGTCGGCGCTGGCACTGCCCCAGCGTGTGGCGGCTGAACTGAGCGACAGCCGGGTCATGCGCACACCCAGGCGCTGGGCGAAGAGCGCACAGCGCTCTTCGAAAATGCGCTTGGCCTGGCGCTGCAGCCAGCTTTGCACGGCATCGCGTATCTGCTCGGGCTCGGCCGTCTGCGGCAGGCCCAGGTGCAGCGTCAGGCGCGGCACGCCGGGCAGCGCGTCGGCGGCCGTATCGAGCACGGCGCAGGGCCGCCCCGAGACGTGCGGCACACCCTCGGGGGGCCGGCGTGCAGCGCCGTGGGGGCCGCAAAGATCAGCGCCCGTCATGCGTGGGTCCAGCAGCAGGATCACCGGTTCGCCCAGGAAGGGGATGGTGGCCCCTTCGCGCCAGTCCACACGCGCGGCATCCAGACGGGCGGCGCGCTCGCGCTGCTCTTGCAGCTTGCGCAAGATCCAGCCGGCCTTTTCGCGCAACGCACCTTCGATTTCGCCCACCCCCACCCAGCGCGGTGCGCTGACACTCAGGCCTTCCGCGGCCACCACAAAGCCGATGCTGCGCCGGCGCGAGCGGCGCAGTTCGTAACCCACGCGGTGGCCGCTGAGCAGCAAATCGCGGTGGGTGCGCGGGTGGCGGAACTCGATGGCCGCAGTGCTGGGTGCAGCCACAACCGCAGCCGGCGTCAACGCAGAGGGCCGAGGCACAGGCGGCTGTGTCGAAGCCTGCGCAACACCCGCAGCCGCATCCACCGTTGGCCCTGGTGCAGACGGCGGCGCTTCGTCAAACAGCGACAGCTGCTCGGGAAACAAAACGGTGGGCCGGTTCGGCATGAGGCACGATTCTATGGTGGGCGGCACACGGCTTGCCCGCCTTGCCCTGCACGCTTGCCCTGCACGCATGCCCTGCACGCACGCCCTGCACGCTTGCCCCGCACGACAGCCGCGCACAACAGCCCTGCGCCCTGCCCCCAGCCACCCACTCACGTCAGGCGACTACGCGCCGCCGCCGTCCAGACGCTGGACCGGTTGGGCCGCGCCACTGGGCGGCACTGGCTCGGACGCGTAAGCCGCGGGGTCCAGGCGCCGCATTTCGGCCTCGATCCAGGTTTCCACTTCGCGCATCAGTTCGTCGGGCTGGCGGTCGGTGCTGTCGATGGGCTTGCCGATGGACACGTCCACCACACCCGGCCGCAGCAGAAAACTCTTGCGCGGCCAGCACTTGGCGCTGCTGGCTGCGATGGGCACGATGGGCACGCCGCTGGCGATGGCCAGGCGCGACGCGCCGCTCTTGTACACACCCTGCTGGCCACGCGGGATGCGTGTGCCTTCAGGGAACATGATGACCCAGATGCCTTCGGCCGCCAGGCGCTTGCCTTGCGCCGCCACCTTGCCCCAGGCTTCGGCGCGTTTGCTGCGGTCGATGTGGATCATGTCCAGGCGCCCCATGGCCCAGCCAAAAAACGGCACGTACAGCAGTTCGCGCTTGAAGACATAGGCCAGCGGGTGCGGCATGAAGGTCGGGAAGGCAAAGGTCTCCCAGGTGCTCTGGTGCTTGGCGGCCAACACCACGGCGCTGTTTTCTTCCGCCGCGCTGGGCAGGTTGTCCAGGCCATGCACGCGGTACTGCACACCGCAGATCACCTTGGCGCCCCAGACGGCCATGCGCAACCAGCGCATGGTGGGCCAGTAAAGCGGCTTGCCGCGCACGAAGATGGACAGCACCAGCATCATCAGGGCCCACGGGATCACGGTGGCCGCCATCCACAGCACGAACAAGAAGGAGCGCAGGCCCCAGAAAAATTGCGTCATCGTGTGGCCTTCAGGGGCAGATCTTCAGCACGGACGTTCAGCCCAGGCGTTCAGCACAGGCGTTTCACGACAGGCCGCCCACCGCCGAGTCGGCGTGGTTGTCACGCAGCAGCAGAAAGTCGGCAAAGGCGGTGAGGGTGGCGTGGGCACGGGCACCGGGCACCTGGCTCAAGAGTGCCTGCACCTGTTCGGCTCCCAGGCTGGCCGCGCGGCCGCTGAGCACCAGGTGCGGTTCGCAGCCCGCAGACTGCGCGGCGATGAGGTCCCGGGCGGTGTCACCCACCATGGGCACGCCGGCCAGGTCCACGCCGTAACGGCGGCCGATGTCCAGCAACAGGCCGGGCTTGGGCTTGCGGCAGTCGCAATCTTCTTCGGGTGTGTGCGGGCAGAAAAACACCGCATCGATGCGACCGCCCTGCACCTGCAGCTGTTTGTACATGTGGGCGTGCACGGCGTTGACCGCGCTCATGTCGATCATGCCGCGGCCGATGCCGCTCTGGTTGGTGGCCACCACCGTGTGCCAGCCGGCGTGGTTGATGCGTGCCACCGCTTCCAGCGCACCCGGCACCGGGTGCCACTCTTCGGGCACGGTGACGTGGTTTTCGCGGTATTCGTTGAGGATGCCGTCGCGGCCCAGAATGACGAGCTTGGTGATGTGCATCGCTGTGTGCCTAGTTGTGTGCCTGGTTGTGTGCCGGGTTTTGTGCCTGGTTGTGTGCCGGGTTCAGTCCGGCGCAGGACCGCCCCAAGCCGGACTGCGCCCCGTCGGGGGGCAACGCAGGCGCGCAGCGACAAGCGTGGGGGTCGTCATGACGCCAGGCGGGACAGATCGGCGACGCGGTTCATCGCGCGGTGCATGGCGGTCAACAGCGCCAGCCGGTTATTGCGCAAAGCGATGTCGTCGGCGTTGACCATCACGGCATCGAAGAAGGCATCGACGGGCGCCTTCAGCACGGCCAGGGCCTGCAGGGAACCGGCGAAGTCGCCGCGCTCGAAGGCGGCGTCGGCAGCTGGCGCCGCGGCCCGCAGCGCAGCAGCCAGGGCTTGTTCAGCCGGCTCTTTCAACAAGGTGGCGTCGACAGAAGCCCGCACCTCGCCCTCGGCCTTTTTCAGGATGTTGCCCACCCGCTTGTTGGCACTGGCCAGAGCCGGCGCTTCGGGCAAGGCGGCAAAGCTGCGCACGGCGGCCAGCCGGCGCGGGATGTCGCCCCAACGCGGCGGACGCAGTGCGATGACGGCGTCCACTTCCTGCGCGCTGTAGCCCTGCTCACGCAGGCTGCCGACCAGGCGGTCGTAGAGAAAGCTCGAGAGCTCAGCCTGGGCATCGCCGTGGCCCGGCCCGAACACCGCCACCGCCGACTGCACCAGCTGCGGCACGGCCAGCGCCAGGTCGCGTTCGATCAGCATGCGGATCACGCCCAGGGCATGGCGGCGCAGCGCAAACGGGTCCTTGTCGCCGGTGGGCACCTGTCCGATGCCAAACAGGCCGGCCAGCGTCTCCAGCTTGTCGGCCAGTGCCACCACCACCCCAGTGGCACCACGCGGCAGCGTGTCACCCGCGAAGCGCGGTTTGTAGTGGTCTTCGATGGCGAATGCCACCTCTTCGGTCTCGCCATCGTGGCGTGCGTAGTAGGCGCCCATGATGCCTTGCAGTTCAGGGAATTCACCCACCATGTCGGTCAACAGGTCGGCCTTGGCCAGCAAGGCAGCGCGGTCGGCTTGTTCAGCGAGCACGCTGCCACCCAGCTGCAGACCAATCTGCCGGGCCAGCGCCCGCACACGCTGCACCCGCTCGCCCTGGCTGCCCAGCTTGCCGTGGTAGACCACCTTGTCCAGTTGCACCACCCGCGACTCCAGCGTGCGCTTGCGGTCCTGGTCGAAAAAGAACTTGGCGTCGGCCAGACGCGGACGCACCACGCGCTCGTTGCCCTGGATGACGCGGCTGGCGTCGGCTGGGCTGATATTGCTGACGATGAGGAATTTGTGGGTCAGCCGGTCTTGTGCGTCCAGCAGCGGAAAGTACTTCTGGTTGGCCTTCATCGTCAGGATCAGGCATTCGGGCGGCACGGCCAGGAACTCGCTCTCGAACTGACACAGCATCACGTTCGGGCGTTCGACCAGCGCGGTCACTTCGTCCAGCAGCGCATCGTCGTCGATGGGCTTCAGGCCTTCCTTCGAGGCTGCAGCGGCCAGCTGGCGCACGATGTCGCCGCGGCGCGTGGCAAAACTGGCTACGACGGCGCCCTGCTCGGCCATCTGGCGTTCATAGTGATCGGCGTCCTGCAGCATCACCGGGTCCATCGCGGCCTCGAAACGGTGCCCGCGGGTCTGGCGATCGGCATGCAGACCCAGCGCTGTGACGGGCACCACGTCGGCGCCGTGCAAGGCCACCAGGCCGTGCGCCGGGCGCACGAAGTTCACGCTGGTCCAGCCGGGCTGGAAGCCGGGTGTGGCGCCGGTTTCCGGCTGGGTTTCCAACTGGTATTGCATGACCTTGGGGATGGGCAGCCGGGCCAGCGTCTCGTCCAGCGCTTGCTGCAGGCCGACGGCCAAAGTGGCGCCGGGCACCGAGCTGTCGAAGAACAGCGCCTGCGCCTTGCCATCCTGCGCTTGTTTGAGCGTGGGCACCACGCTGGCGTCGGCCCCCAGGGCGGCCAGCTTTTTCAACAGTGCTGGCGTGGCAGAACCATCGGCCGCCAGGCCCACGGCCACCGGCATCAGCTTCACCGATTGTGTCTTGTCAGGCGCCAGCGGCAGCACATGGCTGATGTGCGCGGCCAGCCGGCGCGGCGTGGCAAAGACATTCAGTGCGGACTGTTCACCCGCCAGGCCCGCGCTGCGCAGCGACTGCAGCAGCATCGCACCAAAAGCCTCGCCCAGCTTCTTCAGCGCCTTGGGCGGCAACTCTTCGACAAACAGTTCGACCAGCAGGTTCTTGGCGGACATGGTCATGCCGCCTTCCTGGCGATCTGCGCCAACACTTCATCGGCCCAGGCCTTGGGTGCCATCGGAAACCCCAAACGCGCCCGGCTGTCCAGGTAACTGGCCGCCACGCTGCGCGCCAGGTTGCGGATGCGGCCGATGTAGGCCGCACGTTCGGTGACGCTGATGGCGCCGCGTGCGTCCAGCAGGTTGAAGCTGTGCGCGCCTTTCAGCACCTGTTCGTAGGCCGGCAGCGCCAGCTGCTGTTCCATCAAGTACTTGGCCTGTTTTTCATGCGCCGCAAAGGCCGTCAGCAGGAAGTCCACGTCGCTGTGTTCGAAGTTGTAGGTGCTCTGCTCGACCTCGTTCTGGTGATAGACGTCGCCGTACTTCAGGCCTTCCGTCCAGACCAGGTCGTAGACCTTGTCCACGCCCTGCAGGTACATCGCCAGCCGCTCCAGGCCGTAGGTGATCTCGCCAGTGATGGGCTTGCAGTCGATGCCACCCACCTGCTGGAAGTAGGTGAACTGCGTCACTTCCATGCCGTTGAGCCAGACCTCCCAGCCCAGACCCCAGGCGCCCAGCGTCGGGTTCTCCCAGTCGTCTTCGACAAAGCGCACGTCGTTGACCTTGAGGTCGAAGCCCAGCGCTTCCAGCGAACCCAGGTACAGCTCCAGGATGTTGGACGGCGCGGGTTTCAGCACGACCTGGTACTGGTAGTAGTGCTGCAGGCGGTTGGGGTTGTTGCCGTAGCGGCCGTCTTTCGGACGCCGGCTGGGCTGCACGTAGGCGGCCTTCCAGGGCTCGGGTCCCAGCGCGCGCAAGAAGGTGGCGGTGTGGCTGGTGCCGGCGCCCACCTCCATGTCGTAGGGCTGCAGCAAGGCACAGCCCTGGGCGTCCCAGTAGCTCTGCAGTTTCAGGATGATCTGCTGGAAGGTCAGCATGGCGCGGTGCGTCTCTGGTCTGTCTCGAAAACCCTTGAGTTTACGGGTCACACCTGCAGCTACCCTGGCAGCGATGACGACGCAGCAACTGGTTCTGAGCCTCGTGCTGGCCACGATGGTGTTTTCAGTGGCCCTGGAACTGCGCGTGGCCGACTTCACACGTGTGGCCCAGGCGCCGCGCGCGGTGGTGGCGGGCCTGGTGCCGCAGTTCCTGCTGCTGCCCGGCGCTACCTGGCTGGCCACGCTGGTGCTGGACCTGCCGCCCAACGTGGAAGCGGCCATGATCCTGGTCGCCTGCTGCCCCGGCGGCAGCCTGAGCAACGTGGTCACCCACTACGGTCGCGGCAACACGGCCTTGAGCGTCAGCATCTCGGCCGTGGCCGCCGTGATGGCGCTGTTTCTCACGCCCTTCAACTTCACCTGGATGGTGGCCAGCAACCCGGCCACCGCCGCGTGGCTCAAGCAACTGAACATCGACGCCAGCGCCATCTGGTGGAGCCTGTTGGCGCTGCTGGCCGTGCCGATGGCGTTGGGTCTGCTGTTCAGCCACCGGCTGCCGGCGCTGACGGCGCGCATCCAAAAGCCGCTGGGCACTTTCAGCCTGCTGGCGCTGCTGGCCTTCATCGTGCTGGGGCTGGTCAAGGAACGCCACCTGCTGACGGCGCAGATCTTGCCGCAGCTGCTGATCGTGGTGTTGCACAACGCGGCCGGCCTGGCCCTGGGCTGGGCCGCGGCGATGGCCTTTCGGGTGGTCGAACGCGACCGCCGCGCCATCATGATCGAAGGAGGCATGCAGAACAGCGGCCTGGCACTGGGCATCATTGCCGTGCAGTTCAACGCCGACCTGGGCATGGTCATCATCGCCAGCCTGTGGGGCATGTGGCACATCGTCAGCGGCATGACGCTGGCCACGCTTTGGAGACACAAGGATGCTCGACTCGATCTTTGAAGGCGCCACCGTCATCGACGGCACGGGTGCCGCGCCGTACACGGCCGATGTGGGTGTGCACGATGGACGCATCGTCAGCATCGACAAGAGCGGCCGCATCACCGCATCGGCCAAGGAACGTTTTGCCGCCCACGGTGCCTGGCTGACCCCCGGCTTCGTCGACATCCACACCCACTACGACGGCCAGGCCACCTGGGACGAAACCTTCAGCCCCAGCATCCACCACGGCGTGACCACGGTGACGATGGGCAACTGCGGCGTCGGTTTTGCGCCCCACGTGCCGGGCCGCGAAGCCGACCTCATCGCACTGATGGAAGGCGTGGAAGACATCCCCGGCGCGGCGCTGGCCGAAGGCGTGAAGTTCAACTGGCAGAGTTTTGCGCAGTACATGGACGTGCTGGACGGCATGCCGCACAGCATCGACTACCTGGTGCAGGTGCCGCATGACCCGCTGCGCATGGCGGTGATGGGCGACCGTGCGCTTGCCGCAATGGCGGCCACGGCCGACGACATCACGGCCATGCGTTGGATGCTGCGCGAAGCATTGAAGGCCGGCGCCGCAGGTTTTTCAACCGGCCGCACCGACAACCACCGCACCGCACGCGGGCACGAAACCCCGGCATCGGAAGCCAGCGCGGCCGAACTGACCGGCCTGGCCAGCGCCTTCCAGGGCCTGAAACACGGCGTCGTGCAACTGGTCAGCGACTTCGACCTGCTGCGCAGCCCCGACCGCTTCGACCCCGAGTTCGACCTCGTCGAAGCCATGGCCCGCGCCAGCGGCCGGCCGCTGTCCATGACCTGGCTGCAGCGCGACCCTGGTGGCGAACAGTGGAAGGCCATGCAGGCGCGGGTGGAAGCCGCTGCGGCACAGGGCCTGCCGCTGTTCCTGCAGACCGCCTCACGCGGCATCGGCGTCATCAACGGTCTGGACGCCAGCTTCCACCCCTTCATGGGCTTTCCGGGCTACAAGGAAGTGGCGCACCTGCCGCTGGCCCAGCGCGCCGCCGCGCTGCGCGAGCCCGCGCGCAGAGCCCGCATCCTGGCCGAGAAGAGCGAACGCATCAGCGGCGACGGTACGCCGGTGCCGCCCCTGGTGGACATCCTGCTGGCGCGCATCGAACTCATCGCCGGCCGCATGTTTCCGCTAGACGCTTCACCCCTAGGCACACCGGACTACGAGCCCAACGTGATGCACAGCTTTTTCGTGCGCGCCAAACAGGGTGGCATCTCGGCACTGGAAGCGCTGTACGAGCACTTCGCACAAGGCGACGGCACGAACCTCGTCTACTTCCCCATCTTCAACTACAACGACGGCAACCTGGACGTGGTGCGGCACATGCTGCAGCACCCGCGTGCGCTGTTCGGCCTGAGTGACGCCGGTGCGCACGTGGGCACGGTCTGCGATGCCAGCGCCACCACCTTCATGCTGACTCACTGGGCCCGAGACCGCCCACAAGGTCAACTGCCCCTGGCACACGCCGTGCACCTGCTGACGGCCCGCAACGCCGACTACCTGGGCCTGCACGATCGCGGTCGCATCGCCGTGGGCCAGCGCGCCGACCTGAACCTGATCGACCCCGCCCGCCTGGCCGTGGGCACGCCGCGCCTGGTGCGCGACCTGCCAGCCGGCGGCAAGCGTTTCCTGCAAGTGGGCCAGGGCTACATCGGCACCTGGGTGGCGGGCCACTGCGTGCAGCGCGAAGGCGTGGTCACCGATCGGCGGCCTGGTCGGCTGGTGCGCATGGGTTTGGCCGGCGACTGAAGCCCGGCAGGCCATCGCATCCCTCGACTTGGGCCCCTGGCGCGGCGCTCACGCGCCTTCCGACCGCTGCCTCCAAAATGACCCGAGCGCAACGGCCAGTGCAACCAGAATCAGCGGCCACAGGCCCCAGCGCGCTGCCCACCAGGCAAACGGCGTCACGCCATCGCGCCCCTGCACAGCGGCTTGCAGCACACCCTGGGTGTGCGGCGCCAATTGAGCGGTCACCACGCCTTGGTGGTCGATGACCGCCGTGGCGCCGGTGTTGGTGGCGCGCAGCATCGGCCGCTGCAACTCCAGGCTGCGCAGCCGCGAGATGTTCAGGTGCTGCGGAATGGCCGCCGTGTCACCAAACCAGCCGATGTTGCTGATGTTGGCCAGCACCGTGGGTGCGCTGGCCGGGTCGATGAAGCGCCGCGCCAGCTCTTCGCCAAACAGGTCTTCGTAGCAGATGTTCGGGCCGATGCGCTGGCCGGCCGCAACGAAGGACGGCGGATTCAACACGCCGCGCGAGAAGTCGCCCAGCGGGATGTTCATCAGCTCGGTGAACCAGCGAAAGCCGGTGGGGATGAACTCGCCGAAGGGCACCAGGTGCCACTTGTCGTAGCGGTAGGCCGGCCCGGCCGACAAACCGGCCACCGAATTGGTGTAACCGCGGTCGAAGTCGCCCATCGGCACGCCCACCAGCGCGGCACGCGGGCCGTCGGGCCCAGGGGCAGCAAAGTGTTGGCGCAGCAGTTCCCAGTAGCCCGGCGCGAAGTCGTTCAACTGAAAGGGCAGCAGCGGGATCGCGGTTTCGGGCACCAGCACCAGGTCGGCATTTGCCGACAGCATCTGGCGCGACACCCAGGCCAGGGTCTGCGGCATGCGTTCGACGGCGAACTTTTCGTCCTGCTTGACGTTGGTCTGCAACAGCACAACCTGCATTTCGCCGGCGGGCTGCGTGAAGTCGGCTGGTGCGACGAGCGCCGCAGCGACGATGGCCACAACCGCTGCACCGGCGCGCCACTGGCGGCCACGCGACTGCAGCAGGCGCAGCAGCGCCACCACCAGGCCCGCCATCAGCGCACCGATGCCGTAGACGCCGACCCAGGGCGCCAGCGCGGCCAGTGGTGCATCCACCTGCGAATAGCCGGATGCCACCCAGGGAAAGCCAGTGAAGATGAGCCCGCGGGCCAGTTCCGCCAGCAGCCACAGCGCGGCAAACAATGCCGCGTCAGCGCCCGTGCCGCGCCGCCAGCGTGCGTAAAACGCGGCAGCAGCCGCCAGGTACAGCGACAGCGCCGCCGACAAGGCCAGCACCGCGCCCGCCGCCAGCGGCGCAGGCAGGCCGCCGTAGCGGTGCAAGCTGATGAAGAGCCACCACACGCCAGCGCACAACCAGGCGGTGCCGTAACACCAGCCCAGCCACGCGGCGCGGCCTGGCCTGGCGCCATCCAGCCGCCAGGCCAGCCACAGCAGCGTGGCCAGCGGCAGCGGCCAGGCCCAGGTGTGCACGAAGGCCAGCGTCTGCAGCGCGCCCAGCACGGCCGCGACGAGCGGATCCAGCCTGTGCCAGGCCGGGTGGCGCACGTTCAATCGACGTCGCCGCCGTCGGCGTGGCTTTCCTGGGGCTGCCGCGCCACGCGAAACCAGCGCACCGCACCGCCGCGCGTGATCATCACGGTGAAGCTCAGGCCACCGACGAAAACAGCTTCGCCGCGGCGCGGCACGCGGCCGTGCTCTTGTGCCACCAGGCCGCCGATGGTGTCGAAGTCTTCGACGCTGATCTGCGTGCCGAAGGCGTCGTTCACTGCCGCAATGGACACGTCGCCCGCGACGCGGTGCGTGCCGTCGGCCAGCGTGTAGATGCCGTTTTCCTGCTCTTGTTCGTCGAACTCGTCCTCGATCTCACCGACGATTTCTTCCAGCACGTCTTCAATCGTGATCAGGCCGGCGGTGTTGCCAAACTCGTCGATCACCATCGCCAGGTGGTTGCGGTTGGAGCGAAAGTCGCGCAGCAACTCGTTCAGCCGCTTGCTCTCGGGCACAAACACCGCCGGTCGCAGCAAGGTGCGCAAGTTCAGTTCGGGCGCGCGCTGCAGCTTGAGCAAGTCCTTGGCCATCAGGATGCCCAGGATGTTGTCACGCTGGCCTTCGTAGACCGGGAAACGCGAGTGCGCGGTCTCGATCACGGCGGCCAATATCTCGTCGTAGTCGGCCTCGATGGCCAGAAGGTCCATGCGCGTGGCCGGCACCATCACGTCGCCGGCCGTCATGTCGGCCATGCGCAGCACACCTTCGAGCATCAGGCGCGACTCGGGCTCGATGAGCTCGCGGCTCTCGGCGTCGGCCAGGGTCTTGATCAACTCGGCCTTGCTGTCGGGGCCGGGCGAGATGAACTCGACCAGGCGCTCGAAGACAGACCTCTTGTCCAATCGGAAGTCCGTGCTGGCCGCTTCGCGCGTCCGCCCGGACCTGGGAGATGCTGGGTCGGACACGGGAGGGTGCGGCGCCGGCAGTGGTGGGGCGGCAAGAATAACCGAGGTGCAGCGCCGGCGGCATGACAGCGGCGACAATAGCCGTATCTGCTCAGGCGCCCCGCTGTGGAGCGCTGCTGTGACCTTTATCGGCGCCAGCCCTCCTCGCGGCTGGCCTGCTCCACCCGCCACCGCGGCACCTGCCCATGTCCCCAACACCCTTGTTT
>Ga0209591_10001242_pt1 | contig 32147 bp, 23 predicted proteins | sample MAT01_FD_187207 | JGI IMG/M metagenome (GOLD analysis project Ga0209591, IMG submission 187207) | Freshwater microbial communities from Lake Fryxell liftoff mats and glacier meltwater in Antarctica - MAT-01 (SPAdes) (version 2) | ecosystem: Environmental > Aquatic > Freshwater > Ice > Liftoff... | reverse complement strand
GTGAATTTTGACGTTTCTCAAGTAAAAAATGAAGAGTTCAGAGACACTTAACTTTGGGTGTAATCAGCTTCTAGGCTCAAATCTAAGCAATTATGAATTCGCCAACAGTATCCTACTAGGCGCCCGTCTTTTGTGCAACTATATTGTATAAAACATGAGTTGAAAGAAAAATGCCGTCAAACCCGCGAGGGCGTGAGCGACATTTTTCGATGGTTTACTCCAAACCCTGGTGTACGCTGACTTTGCCTTCGCGCCGTTCGCGTTTGCGGGTTTGTTCCTTGTTGCCACCGTGCACTCCAGCGCCGCTTCCGATTTTGACACCGGAATCGATTTGACGCTGACGGCTGGCGGCCCGTTGCATGGTGCGCTGCTGTTCGGCAGTGATGACGCCAACAACGAGGTTGTGTCCCTTTGCCTTGCCTTCGCGCACTTTGTAGCTTTTCTGTTTGGCCATAACAATTCTCCTTTCGGTTGGATGTTTCGATTTTGAAAAGAGAACCAGAGGAAGAGTGGCTGCCGGTTGAAGTGATATTGCAATCACAGGGCAGCCACTCGCTCGTGGTCTTTGCATGGTTCTGGTTCGAGACGCCGCCGGCGAAACCTTCTGACGTCAGTCAGAGGGCCGCCATCGTCGCTTCGAATTCGCTCCAGTCGGCGAACACGGCAATGCAACCAGCCGCCAGGAGGACCTGGGTCAGCTCTTCGCGCTCGTGCTCGGGATAGGCGCCGGTGTAACCGATGCAGGTGATGCCCGCACGGAACGCCGCTTCTGCACCGGTCCTCGAGTCTTCGATGGCGATGCAGTCGTCGACAGTGATGCCGAGTTTCTTCATCGCTTCGAGGTAGACCGTCGGGTCCGGCTTGCTGGTGCCGTAGCAGGCAGCGCTGAACACTTGCTCACCGAAGAAGCCTTCCTGACCTGCGCCTTTGAGGCAGGCAAGAACGCGACGGAGAGCACTGCTCGACACCACAGACAGGTTGAAGCGACCGACCAGCGATGCCACCAGCGGGTTGACGCCGGGAGTGGGCTGGATGTCGATTGCCAGCTTGGCGACCACGGCATCCACTTCGTCGGCAACGAGCTGGTCGAGCTCGCCGTCGTTGAAGGTGAACGTGTGTTCGTTAGCCAGGGTGGAGGCCATGCGACGGAAGTTGAAGCCGACGAAGCGGGTCATCAATTCCTTGACGGTGAACTGCAGAGCGACACCTTTGGACGCCAACATCTTGTTGACGACGGTGCAGCAAGCAGTGAACGCGGGCAGCTCGGTCATGCCGAGGGTGTTGTCGTAGTCGAACAACACGTGGGTGATTTTCTTAGCCATATGTTAAAGCTCCTTATCAGGTTTTGTTGCGTGATTGATTTAGATATAGAGAAACGGCCTTGCCGCCGGCTCGCATTAGCGAGCCAGCAGCGCGGCGATGGCCTTCTTGGTACCCTCGTGGGTAATCGTGGTGAGCGCCCAGGAGAGTTCCTGAACGAACGCGTCCACGCCAGCCATTTGCACGAACCGGTTGTCCCGCACCTGTTCTCCGGTTTTACGGAGGATGTGGGCCAGGTCATGCGCTTGCGGGTTTTCCGAACGGGTCCAGTTGAGCACCAGCTGGTGAACTTCGGCGAGCTTTGGCAGCTCGACGTCGTCCTGCTGGAACGTGTGACCGAACTCGTCCGTATTGCCCAGGTTGAGCAGCCAGCACGCAGCCACGAAGGTTGGCGCCTTGAGAACCTGCTTGCCGTCGGTGAGCTTGAGGGCCCGTTCGACTGCAAACAGAATCCGCTCGGACGCTTTGCTCGTACCACGCGCACCAACGCGACGCAGGGTGTCCATCGGAGCGCTGTCGGAGAAACGCACGCGAATTTTCGCGCCGTATTTCGCCATGCGCTCTTCACCCAGGATGACACCGAGATCGTTGTGGAACATCTCGGTCAGTGCGGCGATGCCCTCGTCGGCCATGGCCTCGTGCACGTAGGTATCACCAAGACGCTGACCAACAATGGCCGGCACCTGGTGAGCTGCGTTGAGACCAAGGAACTTGAGCTCCCACCACGAACTGCAGTCATCGACCATCTCGACACCGACCTGTTCCCAGTCCGGCAATTCGAAACGGCCCTTCTCCACGACGAGCTGACGGAACACTTCCGTGCCCACAACCACATCGCTGTCGAACTGAACCAGCTCAGCCGTGTCCTTGCGGAACGCCGCCGTCACCTCGGGGGTGATGCGGTCAACGAGGGTGGTGAGGAAGTCGACGTTGGCTTCCACTTCGGCGAGCAGCTTTTCGCGCACGCCTTTGGTGGAGAACTCCGACTGGCCACTGGCCTCGATGAACTGCAGCAGTCCAATCTTCAGCGACTTGCTGTTTTCAGGCACGTTGTCGAGCGACATCACCGTAAGAGGCTCTTTCGAACCGCCGTCGGCGAAACGCTTGAGCAAGCCATTGAGCAGGTACCAGTAGACGGTCTTGGGCATTTTCTTGCCCTCACCTTCCGTGGCAGCCACCTCGAGCTCGAGGTCAGCGATGATGTCGTGGTGCGAATAGTCGAGCGCCGCTGCAGCGTCGACCAGGTAGTAGCCCTTGTTGGTGATGGTCATCGAAACGATTTTCGTGGAATCGTTAGCGATGGCATCGGCCAGCTTGCTGGGGGCGTCCGGTGCGAAGATGCTGCCGGTGATGGGCGCGAGTACCGAAGCTTTACGCTCGGTGCCTTCGCGTTCCACGAGGACGTACAGGTTGTTCTGCTTGCGCAAACCGGTGATGGTGCCGGGCGAGCGGAGAGAAGCGACAGTGATTCCCCAGTTGAGGTCACCGGTCTTGGCCATGTAGTCGTGAACGAAAGCAGCAAAGTGCGCCATGAAGAACCCGCCGGGTCCGATGTGCACGATGGCGTTGCTGTCGTTGGTGATGCTGTATCCGGCAGGTGTAACGTGCGCGGGCAGATTGCTGAAGCCGTAGGCGGCCGAAGCGGCGTTCTCAAGAATTTGAGCTTGTTTCATAGTTTTCCTTTTTCGTTTTGACCGGTAGGTCTGGTTAAACAATTGGGCTTGTGGCCCGTTTGGGAACAAGGCAGAGCAAAGCTGTCCGGAGGGACTCGCAATGAACTGCCTGCATGCCGGTTTTTGATGGCATGAACTCGAATTTCTGCCTCAGAGCAAAACTTCAAGAATTTCGTGTTGATGGTTGTTAATCGTGTTGAACAAACGCCCGCAGCTGATCTGAGTTCAGTGCGTGTGTTTGCTTTTCCAATCAGGAGCTAAGGCAAGAGTGAGACCGAAGTGCTCGACAGCTCGCGGTAGCGGGAGTGAATTTGTTGGTGGTTGCTTATTGAGTTTGTTTAAACGGGTTGTTTGGTTACTTGTTATTGAGAAAAATAGATACCTGAATCTAAGTAGGATCGGTATCTAAAGGCAATAGAAACTGGTACCCCATTGAAAGACCGGAAATCTTGGCCAGATCAGCGAATTGAACTGAAATGCCCACCGAGACTGAACCTCAGCTAGGTTGACGGATTTTACACCTAGTAGCAGCAAGGCTCTGTGGCAACTTGACATCTATCAGCGCTGCGTTAAGGGCGCGGTTTTTAGTAGCAAGTCAAATAGCCGGAAGGGAGATGTTTTGGCTCTCGTGTGTTGCTGAAGACCTGTTAAACACTGGCTCTTAGTCAATCACACGGGTGTGCGAAGTGATTGATTTCTGATCGTGTTTACAATTGAGCGAGCCTGCGCTGAAGTAGGGTAGTTCAAGCTTTGAAACTCTGTCATCCCTGCTTTTGTTTTTCTTCGGTTGAAGGCGGTACAATCTCAAGCGAAATTGGCTCGCCTCCTTGATGCGCCCTTGGCAGCATATGCTGCAGCATCTCTAGAGTGCGCTGCCGCTGCTGCATCATTTATTTTAAGAGTGAAAAAAATGACGAACACCATCGCCACACCGATCTCCAGTGCCATTCTCAAAGATTTACCGAAAAACGTAAAAGGGCCGAGCTATGATCGCGCCAAGCTAAAGGAAGGCATTCTTCATATTGGTGTGGGCGGCTTTCACAGATCGCACCAGGCGCTCTACTTAGACGATCTTTTCGAAGCAGGCGAACCTAATTGGGATTGGGCTATTTGCGGCGTAGGTATCATGCCTCAAGACGCGGCCATGAATAAAGCACTCAAAGATCAAGATTGCCTTTACACGCTGGTGGAGCGCATCGGCAATAAAAGCAGCGCCCGCATCATCGGTTCGCTCAAAGAATATTTATTCGGTTATGAACAGCCTGAAGCTGTTTTTGATCGCATTGCCGATCCGGCGATCAAAATTATTTCGCTCACCGCTACTGAGGGTGGTTACTGCTTCCACCAGGGCTCAGGCGAACTGGATCTGGAAAATAAAAGCATTCAGAATGATTTAAAAAATCCACAAAAACCGCAAACAATTTTCGGTTATCTCGCTACGGGTCTGGAACGCAGACGTAAAGCCAATGCCGGCCCTGTCACGCTTTTATCTTGCGATAATTTGCAAGGTAATGGCCACGTGGCCAAACGCACTCTTCTGGCTTTCTGTGCCCAGAGCAATAAAGATCTGGTGCCTTGGATTGAGCAAAATGTCAGTTTCCCTAATTGCATGGTCGACCGCATTACCCCGGCCACCACTGACGCCGAGCGTGATTTTGTGCGCACCACCTACGGCCTCGAAGATGCTTTCCCCGTTGTGGCCGAGCCATTCAAACAGTGGGTGGTGGAAGACTCATTCATTAGTGGACGTCCCGCTTTAGAAAAAGTGGGAGTGCAGTTCACTTCCGATGTGGCTCCTTACGAGAAGATGAAAATCAGATTGCTCAACGCCACACATTCGGCTATGGGTTATCTCGGCTATCTGTGCGGTTATCGCTATATTTACGAAATTGCTCAAGCCCCTGAGTTCATGCCTTATCTAAAAGCCTTGATGGACGAAGAGGTCACTCCTCTAATAGACAACGTACCTGGAGTTAACCTGGGCGAATACAAGGCCAGTTTGATGGAACGCTTCGCCAATGAATCGATCAAAGATCAAGCTTTGCGAATTTGCATGGACGGCTCTTCGAAATTGCCAAAATTCATTTTTCCATCCATTAGTGAACAACTGGCATTGAATGGTCCTATTCGCCGGTTGACTCTTTGCGTGGCCAGCTGGATTCGCTTCCTCGAAGCCAAAGATGAAAAAGGAGAAGAAATCCCCATTCAAGATCCTATGGCCGAAAGGTTGACGAAAGCAGCTCAGAGCGGTGATTTAAAAGCGCTTCTGGCCATGACCGATATCTTTGGCGATCTCGGTAGCAATGAGCGTTTCGTTAAAGAATTGACCGAGCTTCTCGCTTCTTTGCACGAAAAAGGCGCTCGCAAAACTCTCGGTAGCGTTGTCGCAGGCAAGTAGGCTGTCACCACAGATGGTGGCACGAAAATTTATCCATAGAGTGTTCAATAGAGAAAAGGCGACTAGCACCAACTTTCCAGGAAGATTTATTCAATTGTCGCGACGGGCTATTGGTAATAACGGAACAAAACCACTTTTCGAAGAAGGCAATTGAGGCAAGCTCAAGGAATCAAAGTGGTGTAACTGAATACTAACTTGTCACAACCAACGACCAGCCACTTATAGCTATCAAAACGGCACACCCTTAAGCAAATTTAGGTTGTCTGCTCTTGGAAAACATGCCTAAGCAAGATGTGCTGGGCTTAATCTGCTGCTTTGCAAGTACTCGCCTGAGAGGCGAACAGCAAAAAATCCGTAGAATTCAGGATCTTTAGCCAATAGCGCGCCCTCGCTACCGGAATATCTCATGGCTGTGCTAAGTGCATCGTTTGATATGGCCGGCTGACAAGGGTTTGGCCACTAATCTCATATTAACTCTAGCCATATATACCTGGAAGCTCTTGAGACAGATCACTGTTCTTGATTAGGGTGAAACATCATGATCACCTCCCTTAAACCAAATTAGATACCTCAAACAAAGACCTCAGCACTATTAGACTCAACGCTTTCTCTTCTCGCTCGCGAGTAGATGAACACCGCGTCTAAAAATGTTGTTGTCGTTGGTTGTCTTCTTATCTGGCGCTCGGGAAATCATGTAATTCGTTTGCACAGTCTCTGACAGGTTTTCTAACTGCCGGTGTCTGTTGCATTCGCTTTTCTTACTACTGGAGAAACGCGCACGAGGCTGCTTTTGCAACTTCTGGTGAACGCACTCCGAGCTACTTACCGGATGGTGCAGCTGTACCGCAGTGCTGTGCCTGATCTCGGTCAACTTCGATTTCTGCAATCGAAAAAATCATTCACGAGACGCAAGTCTCACAAAGGAGTTTCAATCATGGCTAACAAAAAGAACATCAAGGGTGTCAACGCAGATATCCCGAGCAACATGCTGCTCACCGATTACGAGCGCAAGCAACTGATCGCGAAGACCAAGAAGCACAACGCTGTGCTCGAGGCCAACAAGGTCGTCTACCCCGATCCCGAGGAAGTCGAATTCGACAACCTCGACCTTCCCACCATCCAGGTGCTCGGCTTCAAGGGCTTCGACCCGAAGAGCACGAACCTGAGCGCCCTTTTCGGCGGTGGTCGTCAGCGCAACAAGAACAAGACCCGCGGCAAGTCCGGTGGTGCTCGCGGTGGTAGCGGTGGCGGTGGCAAGCAGCTGCCCAACCCCAACGTCGTCCTGGCAGTCGTGCAGGGAATGGTCGGCAACATGCCTGTTGCTGCCATGACCGGCAAGCTCTTCTTCGGCGAACTGAACGCCGAATTCGGCGACCGCTCCAAGGCACGCTTCTTCAGCGCGTCCTACAAGGAGATCTTCAGCCGCAGCCACGTCGTCGCTCTGAGCGAAGTCGGTCCCGACTTCGTCGACGAGGTCGCCAACAGCATGCCGGATTACACCGGTTACTGCTCGGTGGCCAACACGCGCAACCAGGCCGTGGGCTTCCTCGTGCACAAGCGTCTGAAGGTGATCGGTGACCCGATCTCCCACGATGCCGTCGCCAACGTCCAGGGCGTTCCCGACCTGCGTCCGGCTTTCCAGCTCAACCTCGAAGACACTGTCACCGGCGAGAAGTTCTCGGTGGTGGTGGTGCACTTGAAGTCGATGCGCGGTGGTCCGGCCGTTTCGGGTAAGGTGCGTTACCAGCAGTGCGTGCTGATGGTCAAGGCCCTCGGCGCGAACTTCACCGGTTTCATCACCGGCGACTTCAACATGCTGCTCGACAAGGCCGGCGCCGGGGTGATCAACGACCTCGACCCGCTGCTCAAGGCAGGTTACGTGCTGCTCAACCCTTCGGACACCAGCGCCACCCACTCGGGCGGCAGCCGTCTCGATGGCTACGTGGTGCTGAACTTCGCCAAGCTGGGCAATCTGGCGGTGCACGCGTTCTTCAGCGACGCCACCATCGGCCGCAGCTTCACCGACCACGCTTTCTGCACGGCGGAGAAGTAAGCTGCTTCACGGTTTAAGTGTCTGAATAAGGCACTAAGACCGTTCAACTTGAGAGACGGATCGTTCGCCAGCGCTTCATGCGCCCGAACGATCCGTTCTCTTTTTTTGATCTAACAATAAAAAGGACAACTCATGAGCTCTAAATCTAAAGAAACGACACGCACATACTTCATGCGGGGTCTATTTTTCATGGTGCCAATTGCTGTCACTCTCTGGCTTGTGGGATTTGCCCTCGAACTCGCAGACAACTGGCTTGGCGCTGGTATCAGAGCAATCGCTCACCAGGTCATTCCGTCGTCATGGGAGGCTGTGAGCTGGTTCGGCTTGCTTATCTCCGTGGTGAGCATCCTGGCACTCTGCGGCATTCTCGTGTTTCTCGGCAAGGTGGCTTCGTACAGGGTGGGTAAGGAAGGGTTGCGTCTCGTTGACCACTTCTTTATCCACATCCCCGGCGTCAACGCTGTCTATCGAGCTGCTCGCAAGATGGTGGAAGCTTTTGGTGATGGTGGTGCCGGTAGTTTCCAGCGCTGCGTCTACCTGCGCTTTCCCGGCACGCACCTCACTCTCGGCTTCGTCACCAAGGAGGTGCTAGAAGAAGGCAGCGGTCGCAAGATCCTGTACATCTTCGTGCCACACGGTCCAAATCCTACAGGTGGGTTCACCCAGATCGTCCCCGAAGACGAAACCCATGACGCCGGCATCTCTCCTGAACAGGGGCTGCAGCTGGTTGTCTCCATGGGTGTTCTGGCATCAGGTAATTTTCCCAATTTGACCAAGCCTTAAGGTCGCAGAAAAGAATTTAAATTATGGGTGATTCAGTCTCTGACTGGGTTGCCCATAATTTTTTTTGCCCGAGCCGTAGCTGACCGGTCTACTAATTCTAAAACTAGTGAGCAGCACAATTTGCCTGTTAATGCACATAAATATGCGGCATTTCTTTTTTTATTGCCCGGTAAAGTGGCTCGGTAATGCTATTCGGGTTCAATGACATGGCGCTCAATATTTGCAGTTCATGCAGTGATTTATTTGCTTTAAGGCCGGCAATGCATCAATTGCCAGATCACAATCTTGTACATTGAGATAAGTTAGTTGTTTCAGCCCACTGGAGCTTCTACATCGTTTGCCTTCAGTGGGTTTTGAGCCAGATCGAGCAATTTCAAACATGGCCGTTGGTTTAAGAGCATTATCCCAATATATTTTTTGCACGTGCCTCCAGCAACTAGCCTTTGCCATAGTGTCGCCGCTGATATTACTAGCGGTGCCGTTATAAGTCAGCAGGGTTTTGTATTTGCTCAGGGCTGTGGCGCATTTTGGCGTAAATTTCATAAGGGCACGAATGCCGTCAGGGTCTCAAATAAAGCACAGCCTACCGTATAAATGTCTGAACGGCTGTCTACCGCCTCACCTGAACACTGTTCAGGGCTCATATAATAAGGGCTGCCGAAAATTTCACCGATGCGTGTCAGTCTTTGTGTCTTGATGGCATCGCGGCCCAATAATTTGGCAATGCCGAAATCTAATACTTTAACGACAGTGGCACCATCTACGGTGCAGAGCATGATGTTGGCAGGTTTGATGTCGCGATGAATGATTCCGTTCCTGTGGGCAGCACTAGCTGATTGTGAATGCCTAGATCGTAGACTTTGACAAAAGTCGAGTGATTGAGAGCGGCCAGAGTTTTTGCTTCTGCCTGAAAGCGCAACCAGTTTTGTTCATTGACCAGTTCAGGAGCCAGCACTTTTAAAGCAAAGGACCGCCTCAGGGCGCTGAGCTCAGCTAAATAGACAATGCTCATGCCGCCTTCGCCGATGAGCGAGACAATTTTGAATGTGCCACCAATAATAGTATCAGGCGCGAAAATTTCTTGAGCAGCCTGGGCGACGCTTGAAGTTTTACTGAAATTTTTTTTTGCCCCAGCCGAGTGGCGGCACGGGTGCGAGTGTCCGAGGTTATTCGCGCCACTCGAGGAGCACTGTCAGGAGCTATTTTTTTGGCACTGGCAATAATTTTGTTGAAAGAAATAAGCGGTGATCGAGCCTGCCTGCGTGAGCAGCAACGAGAGGCTTTTGGCAGCTTTGGCTAAAGGTCTCCGGGCATAGAATCTAACTCTCCTGAATCACGGGCTCAATTTTAATCTCTATCAGAACTATGCGGCGGATAGTGTGCTGCTTCTACAAAGATACATGCTCCCTTGACACATTATTTTTCAGTTAATCACGGCAAGTGCGCCCAGTTTATCGCTGAAGCGAAGGAATCGCTAGTCTGCCTTGGGCCAACAATGCCGCTCTCTAGATGCAAAACGTTTCATCTTATCGGTTGATAGTGGTGCGCGCAAAATTGTCGAAAGTGGTCAGTCTTTTGTGGCAAGCTCCTGTTTAACTAGTAGGGGCATTGTTATTCAACGGGTTTTCTTTGCCGGAACTAACCATTTATACAGCTCGCAATCGTTTGAGCCGGCGGAATTTGGGAATAGCATCGATAGCGAAATCGTTTGGTGGCACAAATTATGCCGGGTCGTCAAAGATGCACAAATTAGTAGCCATGTCTTCCAGTCGAGCAATAGTTTTAAAACTGAGATCGCAACGTGGCGCGTCCAGCACTGCCGAATTTATCCCGGCGTTATTTGTGCTGGTATTGTTATTTATCCTGCCCATGCTTAATCTCATGCCAATCGTATTAGGAGCAGGTTTTACCTATCTGGTCTCTAATCAAGCCGCGACCCGAGCCGCCGGTCAATCAAGTTATGCCGAGGCTTTGCTGGAAGCAAATAAAGAAGTGCAAGCTTTTAATGGCAGTGCCTGGTCAAAACTTTTGCAAATGACTCCCGTGGGCGGATACATGACTAACGGTTTTGATCTGTACACTGACGAGACGCTCACGAGCGGTGCAGGCACCACCACGAGTTATGGTCCCAATACTGCCATGACTGCTATACCTAATCAGCAAGCGAATATCTACGAGTATAAGGTGCACTGCACATACAGTCTTTCACCGTTCGTCAACCTCTCCAATTTACCCTTCATCGGCTCCGTGCCAGGCATCGGGCAGCCTTATTTGATGTCGATGAACGCGCACAAAGCAGTTGAAATTCCAGAAAGTCTATCCGGCATCAATAACGCCGTCGCCTTCACCGGCGGAGCGGCACCTTTTCAATTAGATAGCATTGCAGGCAGTAGTGTACCGGGTCTCTTTACGGGTGGTGGGCCAGGTTTGTGGAATCGGCCAAGCATTTACCAGATTGCCGAAAATGCCGGTCAAACCATTCTTGATTCTGACGTGATTTTAGTTGATGCGCGCAACAAAGGCTGGCAGGGCACTAATGTGGCAGTGAGCACAGGAAATACCATTATGGTGGACTACTACGCTGCCGGCCAATGGTCGAACGGTATTGATCCTGTGACCGGTTTGCCGAAAAACACAGATGCCGACGGTGGGCCTGGGGCTGCCTTTATGGGATACCCGGTGGGTTGTATGATCGGCCGCATTGATGCGTCACCACCGGCACTGCCCTCTTATTTGAAATTAGGCAAACTAGTCTGGAGTCTGCCCGTGGGTAACTCAACTAGTAACTTGAAAATGGCACTCAATGAAGGATTAGGGCCATTGTTATCACCAACCATCGGCCCCAGCGTTTACGACGACAACGCTGGCTTCATGGTTGTCCGAATTGTGATTGCGCAATAGGAAGATATGAGAATTAATACGCTAAACACGGGCAGACGTATTCAATCAGGCAACCTTACTGTGTTAACGGTGGTTTTTCTCATCGCCATCATTTTGCCAATTTTATTTTTCGGCCTTTCCTATCTGAAAATAATGGCAAGCTATCAGGGACAAAAAAGTGCCATCGATGTGGCATCATTATCAGTTGCCCAAGATCTGGGTAACATTGTCATCGAGGGTCCCGGTGTCGGCTTTATCTCACTGTCTGATTTTGCCCCCAATGGTTCTGCCACACTGGCCACAGATGGCTATCCGCTTACTGTTCGCAGCATTAACTCTTTGCTGGCAACTACCAGATTAGAGATGATTCTCAGCGATAAATTAACAGATCCGATTCTAGTAAACTGCGCGAATGTTGACTATGCCCGCGTGATGGCAGCAAAAACGGCTCTGGTCACGGCACTGCAAGCAGCGGTAGCCCCGGGTGGCACCGCCCTCGACAAAGACGGAAACATTATCAAGCCGTACGATCGAGCCTTAAACGCATACAATTCAGTCAATATAAAAAAAATGGTTGACGGCACCACAAATATCAAAGCCAACTCACTCACTATTGAGCTTGGTTATGTAGAAGATCTGGTTACTAACATGCCGATTCCTCGGCCAGCGGTCTTCGCTGAACTCAGCAGTGCCGATCAAGAAAGTGGTTTTTATAAATCAGGACGAAATATTCCCTATAATGGCAAACCATTTGTTTTTGCCGCCGGTGGAAATTCAGCGGCACTGGTAGATTTTCGCAGATACAAAACTACCATTCCCGGCTTGCCTTATCAAATTCCTACAGTCGTCTGTTGCCGAGCCGAGCAAATCTACAACGAAACTGATGCCATCACCGGCAGTCGAGTGCGATCGGTCACAGCTACGTCTTGCGCGCGTCCAGCATGCCTTGTGGATACAAAACCAAAAGCCGGATTGTTTGGTGTCAGCGGCGGTGTGCCATTGAACATGAATCCTTATCCTGGCAATTTTTACCAGTTGTTGACCCACGTCGATTTATACAATTGCCCTGCCGATGCGGTTTATACACCGTTGACCGATGACTACCCAATCAGCGCTACTGCACTTGTTGCGGTGCCCGAATTGAGCAACCGAAAGCATCCACCATTTGGGCACTTATTGAGACTGGCCTTCTTCGATTGGCTCAGAAAAGCTGGCCCCTGTATTAATTTGTCGTCTATGTTTACGGCCATGCAAGCCCCGGCAGACTTCACTGTAGTAGCTTCAACCACAGCCATGAAGATCGATAAAAATGGTGTTTTCTCTATTGAAGCGTTTCCTTTTGACCCTCTTAAATCTATTCCAGCCAGTCATAAGCAGCTCTACGCCGTCACAGGCGGTGCTTTCCCTACGGCCAATGGTGCCTTTGACGTATATCTAAAAGACCAAGTGCGAAATTTAGGCCGGGTCAACGGTGGTAAACATGGTGGCGAACCGCTCACTAATATTCAAGCTAACAGCGCTATCCCCGGTGTTTCCAACCGTTTCGACGAAAATCCCAGCGGTCTTGGCACAGCCCCGAACGGACCAGGCGGCACCACCATTAGACCGAGTTACACTGCCACTGATGCCATTGCTGTTGAACTCAAGTTTAGAGAAAGAAGTCTGCCGCCGATTGTTTATCCTCCCTAAATAATGCCTTTGCGCAGCTGTAAAAGCAACGAGGTTGTCACGCCAGGATTTTACGAGCACGGATTTCATGAGTAAAATTCTCGATGATTCAATGCCATAGTTGTCGCTCTTTTTCTCACGTCTGGTGGCTGCTTGGTAGAATTGCTCAAAGTGGAGTTGATTTCAAACAGCACACAGCGCAGAGAGCCCTTTTTACCTGTCTGGAGAGCATATAGGCAAATGAAAGCCCGCATATTGATTGGTGTTCTCATACTTGCTGTAGTCTTCCTGATCTATCAGGTCTATCATTTCGTAGAAGTGGCTCAGCAAGCCTCGGCACCACCCGTACCTGGGAGTCGTTTCGCTGTTTCGCCTTATGCACCTACTCCTGAAGAAGTCGAGCGCGAAGAAAAACGGCTGGAACAATTGAACAATGAGGCTCGCGCCAAAGCTACGAAAGCTCGCTAGAACCTGATTGTTGAGCGCTGACGCTAGCCTCGCTAGATTAGCGTTAGTTCAGAAATGTCAACTCCGGACGCATTTGCAAGCGATCCGGTAATTTTTTTCGGCACATTACCAGCGCCTAAGTTAATAACCGATACAGTCGCTTGTTTGATTCTCTTGGTAACTCATAGATTAAATCAGCACCTTATCCCTTTTCTCTTAATCCTGATTCAAAGACACCAGAACCTCAACACACCTTAGATCTCTTCTCAAAACACATGCTTAAGCGCGTGCGTAGTGGTGTCGTTGTATCCGGATTTTGAATTGTAATTTTCAATTTTGATCCCTGCCATTGCGTCAAATCAACGACTCGATGACCAGGAACCTAAGGACAAAAATATGAAGCCCACGTCAAACAAGGGCAGCTCCGGGCTTTCTGCATTTGCAAAAGTCTGGCGACTGCTCACGAATCTGAAAATGCAACTGACCAATTGCGGCCAGAAGCAACCGAAAAAGGTCGGCATCTACGGCGGCAAATTCGACCCTCCTCACGTCGGCCACTTGATGTGCGCTGAAATGACGAGAGAAGCCTTTGGTCTCGACAAAGTACTGTTCGTCACCAGCGCTGTTCCGCCGCATAAAAGCACGGGAGTCTCCGATGCCCGTGTCCGTCACGAAATGGTTGAAGCCGCCGTCTTTCGCAACTGCTTTTTCGAAGCGTGCGATATCGAACTGAAACGTGCCGGCCCGTCCTACACCTTAGACACCGTGCGCGCTCTCAGCGCTCAGTACGGCCCCGAAACTCAGCTCTACCTGATGCTCAGCTCCGAATATCTGGAGCCCACTCATCCCTGGCATTTGAGCAAGTGGCATGACTCGGCTGAACTCTTCAGCCTGGCCCACTTCCTCATTTTCGCCCGGCCAGGCCACAGCACCGAGCAGATTGAAGAGTGGGCCAAGCTCATTCCCCAAGCGCGCATCGAGTGTCTGCATTTCTGCCCATCGCCGCCTGTTTCTTCCACCATGATTCGCGAACGCATCGCTCGCGGACAATCTGTCTGGTACATGATTCTGCCTGAAGTCTGGCAGCTGATTCGCAAGCGCGGTTTGTATTTCACAAGTGCTCAATCAAGCGCTGGTGATACTGCCGGCAGTGCAAGTGCAGTGGTCACCCCACGGCGCTGTACCCCCTGTCAAAAGTACGGAAATCTTGTGGTCAGGCTGCTTCGCGGCCTGCGCAACCGCTTTTCCCTCTAGGTCAATTTTTCGTTGCGAAGAGCGAGCCATTGCCAAAGGTTTGCTCTTTCTTTAACCCGGTCGCCGCTCATGCGGGGGCCAAAACTTTATCGGAGATAAAAACTATGAGTAACAAGCAAACTGTCAATAAGCTCAGCCCCGCTCGGAGCAAGCGTTACGAAGCCCGTCTGGCGGCCAAGCGCGCCAAGATGATCGCCGAGCTTTTCGATCGTCTCTACATTCTCGGCGGCATGATCACGGCCACCGACACGTACAAGCGCACCATGGGTCACGCCTTCCGTGACTTCGCCATGAAGCCTGCCGCCTATCACCTGACCATGCGCAAAGGCATCGGTGAACCGGGTGCAGGCGACCAGCTGATTCAGGCCGGTCACGAAGCGATGCTGGCTCAGTGGTTCCGCAAGCCGCTCAAGCGCGCCGACATTCTTTTGGCGCGCGACTTTGCCGCCAACAGTTCGAAGGTGACGTACTTCCCGGCTGAAATGTGGGAAGCGGTGCTCAATGACCAGAAGGGTCAGCAGAACATCTACCTGCCGGTTGATGTCTGGGGCTTCCCTGGTGGCCAGACTTTCCTCAAGGGCGTGCCGTCCATGGCCTTCGAAGGTCGCTACGGCGGTGTGCTTTCGTACCTCGAGCCGCGCATGTGCAACTACTTCCAGACTGTCATTCAGGCCACCAAGGGCCGTCTGATGGCGCTGGCAACCAAGGGGCGCTTTGCCGAATTCGGTCTGCGCGCCGCCATGGAAGTCAATCACATGGTGATGTTGCTGGCCCTTTTCGTCGGTGCCGGCGGCAACAAGATTCTTACTTCGAACGATTCGGCTGAGCTGATGTATCCGGAGATGTTCCAGTCCATCGGCACCTTCGGTCACGAAGGCATGAGCAGCAATCAGGAGTTGGGGCGTAACCTGAGCGACTGTGAGCTGGAGATGATGATCGCGGCCCTCAAGGCTGTGCCTAACGCTCGCGTGCTTACCGACCTTATCGACGCCGAAACCGTTGGCCTCGATAACTTCATCGCCGCACTAAAGGCGGTGCCTGAAGCCACCGACGCCGGCCCTCGTGTCGACTCCGGCGACATCGCCAAACAGTGCGCCATGTACCATCAGCGCATTCTGGCGGAAGGTCTCAAGCCGAGGCTGACCGTTTACGAAGACGAAGTCAATCCGGATAAGTGCGTCGAAGTCGATCGCATCTTCACCGAGATCACCGGCGACGAGCCCACCACGCTTTTCCCCGGTGCCGGCGGCTACTTCCAGCGCAACGTGCACCGAGACACCACCGCTGCGGTGTTCAAGCGCAGTGAGACCAACGGCCACCCAAACATGAAGTTCAGCAACAGCCCTGGCAAGGCTTCAATTCCCGGCAACGTGCGGGTCTACGGGCGCGGCTCGGTGATGTACATCGCCGACGTCACAGAGGTTGTCGACGGCGAGCCGCTCTATGTGCAGCTCGTCAAAGATGGCCGTTACATCTACGACGAGTCTTTCGCAGACCAGGGCAAGCGTGCCGAGCAGACCTGGGGTAAGTACACCAGCTTCGAGATCTCGCCGCTGCTCAAGAGCCACATCGACACCTACAACGCCATGCGCGTCCACGAGCGTGAAGCGTATTTCGTTCGCCACCCTGAAGCGCGTGAGCTTCAGGCAACGGCCTAACTCTAACTTCTCAAAATCAACGAAAACTGGAGAAATATTTATGGCTAAGAAAATCAAACCGCTGCTCTTCTGGACAGCGAGCTACGCTTACATGGGCGAAGCAATGCTCAAAAGCGGCCTGTTCCGCCGTGGTTCTCTGGCTCGTTCCATCAACGCTGATGGCGAGCCGGATCTGGCGGACAAGCCCTTTCCCGACGGTGAGCGCTATCACCGTCTGCTCACCGATGTGGACGGTCAGGAAGTGATCGTCGTAGGGGGCACCACCGATGACCGCGAGACCATGGAGCTCTTCGACATCGGCAACCTGTTGGTGGACATGGGCGCCTCTGAACTCAAGATGGTCATTCCCTACTACGGCTACTCCACCATGGAGCGTGCCATCAAGGAAGGTGAGGCCGTCAAGGCGAAGTACCGCGCTCGCTTGCTCTCGTCTATCCCGCCGGCGCGGCAGGGCAACAGCATCTTCATGGTTGACCTGCACTCGGTTGGCACCCAGCACTACTTCGAAGGGGCGACACATACTCGTCACATCTACGCCAAGTCGGTTGTAATCGACTCAGTGAAGCAGCTTCTGCTGGAGCGCGCAGGCCTTGACGCCTCATACCTGACCAGCAGAAGCGCAGCCAAGCAGGCGGCAGCGGCAGAAGCGCTCAAGGCGCCTTTCGTCTTCGCCTCCACCGATGTCGGTCGCTCCGCCTGGGTCGATTCGCTCACACGCGAGATGGTGGGTCTTGGCTTGAACGCCTCCGCCGCCTTCATCATCAAGCGGCGCAAGAGCGGCGACAGCAGCGAGGTGCGTGACATTTCCGCCGACGTGGATGACGCTTTCGTGATCATCTACGACGACATGGTGCGCACCGGCGGCAGCCTCATAAAGGCAGCCAAGGCCTATCGCGAAAAAGGTGCGGTGGACGTGGCTGCCATTCTCACTCACTGCGTGCTGCCCGGCACTTCGCTGGAAAAGCTCGTGGCCAGTGGCGCCTTCTCCAAAATCGCCGTCACCAACAGTCATCCCCGTTCTGTTGAGCTGCTCAATTCGCAGATCAAACCGTTTCTAGTTGTAAACTCAATTGCCAACCTGCTCGCCGAGAAAGTTACCAAGGGGAGGCTTCAGCTTGTCTGAAGTCTTTCCAGGGAATATTCTTGAAAGGGCCCAAGGAAACTAATATGACCAATAATCTCAAAAGCGGTAAATCCGCCCGCAAAAAGTTTTCCAATAGAGCACTCGGTTTCGTACGAGTGGCTACTGTCGCTCCCCGCTTGAAAGTGGCCGATTGCCAGTTCAACGCCGGCGAGATCGTCAACGCCATGAGAAAGGCGCAAGCCCGGAACGTGGAAGTGCTGGTCACGCCTGAGCTTTCCATCACCGGCTACACCTGTGCCGACCTCTTCCACCAGACCACCTTGCTTGATGGTGCCAAAGAAGCATTGCGGGTGATTCTGGACGAGTCTCACAACTTCGACGGCATCCTCTTCGTCGGCTTGCCCCTGGCCCTCGACGACAAACTCTTCAACTGTGCCGTGGCCATTCGCGCTGGTATCGTCCTCGGTGTGGTGCCGAAGAGCTACTTGCCCAACTACAAAGAGTTCTACGAACAGCGCTGGTTTGCCGTGGCCGAAGTGGCCCACAGCAGAGAAATCGAAGTGCTCGGTCGCACAGTGCCTTTCGGCAACGACCTGCTCTTCGCCAGCGACAGCGTCGAAGGACTCTCTATCGCCGTGGATGTTTGCGAAGATCTCTGGGCGGTGATTCCACCAAGTTCACTGGCGGCCCTCAGCGGTGCCACTCTGATCGTCAACCTGTCGGCCAGCAACGAGCTCGTTGGCAAGTCCGAATATCGTCGCGACCTGGTGGTGGGTCAATCCGGTCGCTTGATCGCAGGCTACGCCTACGTCTCCAGTGGCGTAGATGAGTCGACAACCGACGTGGTCTTCGGCGGTCACGCCATGATCGCGCTAGATGGAACGCTCGTGCAGGAAGGCAAACGCTTTTTGCGCGAAGCGGTATTGACCGTGGCCGACCTCGACATCGAACGGCTGCGCATCGCCCGCATCAGCAACACCAGCTTCTCCGAGTCGCAGCGCAAGTTCGCCAAGCTCTTCCCTTATCGCAAGCGCTCGTTCCGGCTCTCTCCCCTGGCCAAGCATGCCGGCGAAGTCGGTCTGCTCGCCTACGTCGATGGTCAGCCTTTCGTGCCCAAAGACGGCGCCACCCTGCGCAATCGCTGCGAAGACATCTTCAACATCCAGGTGGCTGGTCTGGCCAAGCGTCTGGAGAAACTGGGCAGCCCCAGTGTCACCATTGGTGTTTCCGGCGGATTGGATTCCACTCTGGCGCTTCTGGTGACGGTCAAGGCCTACGACCTGCTTGGGATGGACCGCAAGAAGATCAAGGGTTACACCTTGCCCGGCTTCGGCACCACCAGCCGTACCAAAAACAATGCCCACGCGCTCATGCGTGAGCTTGGCATCACGGCTCAGGAAGTGGACATTCGCGAGATGTGTCTGGCTCAGATGATTGCCGAGGGCCACAAGCCTTTCGGTATCGATCTGGTCGCTCTCAACGACGAAGTGCAGACCGAGTATTTGGCTCTGGTTCGTGCCACCGCTGCTGGTGCACCGGCCACCAGCCCGCTGCAAATGTTGGTGAAGAAATTCACCGACCGCTTGATTGCCATGCAGGCCACCGGCACCGAGCTCAAAGACTTGCACTTCGAAAATGTGCAGGCCCGCGCTCGGACAAAGATTCTGATGGACAACGGCTTTACCATCGGCACTGGTGACCTCTCGGAGCTGGCCATCGGATGGTGCACCTACAACGGTGACCATATGAGCATGTACGGAGTCAACTCCAGCATTCCCAAGACGCTGGTCAAACTTCTGGTGCACTGGGCGGCCGACAATCAGTTCGATGGTGAGACTCGGGCGACTTTGCTCGATATCTTCAACACCGAAATCTCGCCGGAACTCTTGCCCACCGACAAGGACGGCAAAGTGGTGCAGAAGACTGAAAGTGTGGTGGGTCCTTACGAGCTCACTGACTTCTTCCTTTATCACATGCTGCGTAACGGCTCGCGGCCTGAGAAAATTCTCGCTCTGGCTGAGCACGCCACCTTCTCTACGAAGTACAGCACCGCTCAGCTGCGCAAGTGGCTCAGGCTCTTCATCACCCGTTTCTTCAACGCGCAGTTCAAACGTTCCTGCCTGCCCGACGGCACAAAGGTAGGTTCCATCAGCCTGTCGCCACGCGGCGATTGGCGCATGCCCAGCGACGCTGAGGCATCGCTCTGGCTCACATGGGCTGAGGGTGATGATGAAAATGGCGAAGTCAAAAGCAACGCCGAAACCAATAACGGTCAAAGTAGTGGCGGGTCCAAAAGCGGATCTGCTGCTGCTTTGCCAAACTCGAAAGAGACATCTATGAAAAATCGCAAGAAAGTCTATCGCGTGCTTCTGCGCGTCGACATTCAGAAAGGCTTCTGTCCCGGCGGTAACCTGGCAGTTGCCGAAGGCGATCTGGTCGTTCCTATCGCCAATCGTCTCTCCTCCGAGGGCGACTACGACGAAGTGGTCGACAGTCAGGACTTTCACTGCAAGAATCACGGATCGTTCGCTTCGCAGTATCACGGCAAGCGTCCGTTCGTCGACGAGGTGCTGCTCAACGGTGTTGTCCAGACCCTTTGGACCGATCACTGCGAAGAAGGCACCCCTGACGCCGACTTCCACCCCGACCTGAACCGGTCAATGGTGAAAAAGACGGTGCAGAAGGGCCGTCACGCCGGAGTCGATTCCTACAGCGCTTTCTACGACAATGGCAAAGCCGCCGCGGCCGAACTGAAAGCCCAATATCCCTTCCTCGGTCAGAGCACCGGCCTGGCGGAATACATCGTCGCTCAGGCCATGGCCGCCGGCGCCGAGACCATCGAAGTTGATGTGATCGGCCTGGCCCTCGACTACTGCGTTGGCTTTTCGGCCAAAGACGCAGCCGGCGAAACTTACCTGGGCAAGCCCTTCAAGGTGCGTGTGATTATCGACGGCACCCGTGCTATCGGTAATGTCGAGGCGGCTCGTGCCGACTTGATTGCTCACAATGTGGAAGTAGTTGACAGCACCGCCGTGCTGCCGGCTGCCGCCGCAAAGTAGCATCGCGCAAGTAGCAGTCTAAGCCTGACCAAAGGGAGCACCATTGCAGCAGCAAGCGGTGGTCCCTTTCCCTCTGGAGAAAATATGAAAGGAACGTCGGTCGGTAAAAGGTTTTGCTAATTTGCGAGTGTCGAACTGGCCCACCCCTCTCAAGTGGTGCGCCGGAATTTTCGCTCTCATTTTGGCAATGGGCTTTGGTGCCTACACTTTTTTTTTCTGTTTATGCTAGCCGGCGTGCTCATAAACATCGTGTCGGAATTCTGGCCACTGATGCTGGGAGCTGTTGTAACCGCCACCATACTCGGTGCGGCGATCGGCAGAAAAACCAGCGGCGACATGTGGCAAGGCGCCGGACTCGGAGCTCTTTGCTCCGCAGCTAGCACCGTGCTTGTGCCGCTGATTGTGGCCATTCTCGCTTTGCTCAGCTAATTTCCTGAATATATTCGGACAGCTGACAATAACAAAAATTCAACCAAGGAGACTTGATGAGGAATGATTTCACCAGTGTGATCGTCGAGCGCGCCCGTTACGGCCGCTCGCGTGTGGTGCCCAAGGGGGCCGACTCTTTCAACCGGATCAGCGAAGACGAAGAAGACGATGCGCCGACGCATCAGTCCATGCGTGCTCCCTGGCGGCACAACCGCAAGGAGCGGCGCGACCACCTGTCGCCCCTGCGCCGCTATCTGCGCGCTCAGGTCGGTCGCCCGTGGAACGATGTCTACTCCGACATCTGCCAGGTCTTCATCTCCGGCGCTTACGGCAACCGTCTGCGGGAGTTCGTCTCCTGGGAGGTTGACGTGAGCGTCAAAGAGGTGGACGGCGAGCTCGTCAACGATCGCGGCTACGCCGTGTACGCTGACTCGCTTTACGTTCACCCGCAGACCGGCGTCCTCACTCGCTCGCCCTCGCGCACCCGCCGCCGCTGGAAGAACAAGCCGCGTTTCGAGAGCGTCGACCTCAGCTCCAGGCAGAAGCTGGTCAAGGTCGATGGCCTCTGGTTCGTGGTCAGCCTCGCCACCATCCCCGGTGCCGAGGTGACCGAGCGGCCCTTCGACGTTGTGCTCAAGCAGAGCGTCTTCGCCGAAGACTTGAAGTACACCTGGGGCAACGAGCTCTACCGCACCTGGGGCCCCGGCCTCTACGCGGCGGAGAAGCGCCAGGCCAACAGCCGCGAGATCAGCCGTCACGTCAAGGGCGCCGACAGCGAGAAGATGAACAAGCAGAACAAGCAGCAGTGCTATCGGCCTCAGAGCCGCTAGTTTTCAACTGCTGCCAATCCCATAAAAGTTGAGAAGGAGCCGCTGCGGCTCAACCGTTTAAGACGGCTCCTTCTTTCACTTTTGTGGTATAAATTTTTGCCGCTTAAACTTAGCCTGACAGGAAGGAAAAGTAAATGAATGCGCCCGTTAAAGCTCCCTTGTTATTTTTCCTCCTCTTAGTCACCGCCCACAGTGCGGTCGCAGAACCGGAGCAGCTAAACTGAGACGCAATGCGACTGGAGGATGCTCCACCTTTGTCCTGAGCTACTGAAAAAATAACACGAAACCAGATAGTGAGCGGTAAGTGTGTTTTGTGAAAAATAGTGCCTGCTGTGACTGAAGTCTGCTTCTTGCACAGAGCGCACTGATAGAGACGCAAATTTAATTCATAGCATTCAACATGTCCGCATTTCGGGCAGATGAAACCATTGGGCCAACGAACTCGCCGTAAATATACTACGCAATCTTCTTCCTCACGAAAGCGTTTTTCGAATTCTAGAATAGTTGTTGGAAGCGTTTCCATTTCTACCTCCTGAACTTAGCTGAAAAAACACTGTATGCTATAGTTAACATACCCCATTAATTAAAAGCTAAACCTGAGCTTTGCTAAAAGTGATAGGCAGATGGATCGAAACCTAACAGACCGGTCTATTCGCTAATGAGCTGGCTTTTTCCCTCTGTCTAACGATTGGCATGCTCGAGCATGGGGACACTGTTCGCTAAAGCAACTAAATCTTATTCTTGAGATTTAGTTGCTGATTTTCGTCACAGTGTTGTAATTGCCCGGGTTACTAACCACTGGTGCTGGATCTTTTGCCCAGGTCAAAACATTTTGGTTTCCAGAACTGTGAATGGAATTTACTCGTTCTGCCCGAACGTTGTTGTTGTTTCCTAGCACAATCAACTTGTTGCAAATTCCGCTGAGCACGATATTGCAGTTATTCGACGAAATGGAAACTGTGGAATTCATGCACTTGTAAGTACCTTGTTTATTGTTATCGGCAATAAGCAAATCGGTAGAAGCAATGGCATCGAATACCCTGGCGCGCCTCGATGCTGTCGACGATCGCCCCCTGACGTTCAAACCCGGTCCAGCCTGTACGCTTTGTCCCAGCCCAGGTTGGTTTATTCGGCCGTGAGATCGTAGTGAGGTTTTTGCTCGCTTGATCTACCTTTCAAAACAGTTCTGAATCTGGTATCAGATCTGGTGCGGTCGCTGTCAAAACGACAAGCGCCAACAGTATATACAAAAGGCGTTACACGCAGCCGCGCCACCTTGTAAACCGCATTACTTAAGCAAGTATCAAAAAAGAAACTGGTATTGCCCCAGGTTGCCAGTATAAAGCCCTAACGCCGTCTGTCCCTGAAAGCCGCTGGTGGAGAGGCTTTAAACTGTAGCGATAATATCTCGTCAGAGCATGACACATTTCTTCGCTATTGCCCTGAGGCTGCACTCTCTGCTAGCGCATTAGTGTTCTTCTCCCACTACTTTCTTCCGGCAATTTTTTCCACTTAAAAACAGCAAAATCCTATCAATCACCTTAAGCGGAAGCCAACAAAGCTTTTGCAGGAGAAATTATGGTTACCCCCCTCATCATCGGCGGCACGATTGCCACGCTGGTTCTGGCCGTCGGCATCACGCTGGTTCGGCGTCACAATCACAATACCAGTGCAGTGCAGCAATCAGGTTTGGTCGAGGCCAAGAAAAACACCCTGCGCACTGAACTGCATGATCTCGATCTGGGCATCAAGCAAGTGCAACGCTACATCGACGCCCTCAAGGCTGACGTGGAAAATGTCGATACCGTTCGCGCCGAAGCGCAAGTGGAACTCGACAAGGCCGTTGCTCTCAAGTCTCAAATCGAAGCGGCTATCGAACAAGCCACCACGGATGCTCAGGTCGACGGCTTTGCCGTTGGTCTTGCAGAAGCGCGCCGTCAGGTGCAGAAAGCTCGCAGCATCGCTCTTTTGAATCAAACCGAAGAAGACGACGACTAGGCCAGCGCCTCACTCACGTCTTCTTCAGTAAACTAGTAAGGAAACTTATGTACGTCATTCCAATCCTGCTTTTTGCAGTAATCTTGCTTTACCTGTTCCGGCCCCAGAAGCGCGTCAAAGCGCTTGAAAAATCGGTCGAACAACCTGTTACCAAAGCTCACACCGAACCTCTCACCGAAAGAGCTCGCATTGGTGCTCGATGGCTTGAGCTCATGAACGAGCATTACGAGCTTGGTGAAAACATCGACACAGCTAAGGCCACGGCCCTGGCACTCGATATCGGAAGCGGCGGCGACTACGGCGACCTGGCCAAAGAAAAGCGCATTATCCTCGAACAGATTCGCATCGCCGGTTCGTCTCACGATGAGGTCAAGCGTCATCTTTTCGAAGAACGCTCCTGGTACACGCTGGAAGCCACCAAATGGCCTTTCACTGCCGCTCGCCTGCAGCTCAAGTTTGCCCAGGCCCGTCTGGCTGCATGGCCGGCAATCGCCCCCTGAGCCATTGTTCCTCCCATTATTGCTAATCGTTCGATAAACATTCCATTCAATTCCCCGAAAGACTCCCATGACTTCCCAAAAAACCGGCGGCTGCAAATGCGGCGGCAAGTGCGGCAAAGCCAAGAAAGATTGCACCTGCGGCACCAAGAAAGCTCCTGTCGTCACCAACCCGACCACCGTTGCACCCGTTGACCAGACAACTCCGGCAACACCCGTGACGCCCCCTGCGGCCGCCACAGTTGAAGTGAAGAAGGCCGGCTGCGGCTGCGCTCACTAAACGCACTTCGAGCACCAAACAACGCACTAAACAAAAAACAGTCAGGCCTTAAACCTGACTGTTTTTTCCTAACATCATTTTTGGCAGCATATTTACTTGATCATATAGTATAATCACTGTCAAAAAAAAGGCTTCCAACAAGTGAATGCTGGAGACGCCTAGGATAGACATGCTCATCTTGACCTTGAGAGTACCAGGGTCGATATGACCGAGCCACTTCAACTTTGGTTCTTCAACACTACTTCTGATGAATAGCACATAACCGCCGATCATAATCATCACAATCAAATGACTGACCATGATGATATCGAGCAGGTGCAGCACCGCCACCAATATTTGCGTGTCAGAAAAACTCAGTGCGTTATAGAGCAAACTAAAAGTCTGCACCGGAAACCGCAGAGTGTAAACGGCAAGAGTGAGACTCAATGCCAGATACATAGGCAGCAAAAGAAATCTGCCGCCGAAGATGATTTTGTCGAATTCTACTTTCATGCGCCCTCTTTGAGATTAAGGAGAGGAGGGGCTGCCTCTCGATCAGCTTTAGAAATCCGGCCAGATCTAAAAAAGACACAAGAGCCTGGCTCTGGAAAAGCTATATGCATCCCGCATACAACTTCCCAAAGCCAGACCCTGTGCCGAAAATTGGCGGTGTTTACTTGTCGTCGCAGCAAGTGCCGTTGGCAGCCATGCGTTTGCATGAGAGACCTTTGGCCAGATGCTGTGCGGCCTGCGGTGCGCAGACCAGTTCGATTTCGAGTTCCCCGCTCTTATTGCCGTAGGTGGCAACTTTCTTTTCCGCGGCCACTTTGATCAGGTGGGCTTGGCCGCGAAGGTTGATGGCTTGCGACTGCCGGTTGGGCAGAATCGGAATGGAAAGCTTCGAACAGCCTCTGGCGATGGCGTTTTCCACTGCCAGGTCGACGAGCTGCGTGATTGCCTGGCTGTCGAATTTGTCCGGAGAACCGAGACCGATAACCATGACGTGATCCGGGGCACCATCTTGATCCAGCTCGAGAACGAAGTGTTCGCCACGATTGCCGTGGAAATTCTCCTGCTCGATATGGTTTGCGATGACGCCACCGACGGTCTGGTCGAAAGCTTGAATTTGACTGCCCAGCCCGTGGCCGGTCAGTTTGCACAAGAGCAGCATTGGTGTCGCACCCAACCCCAATGAGTCTTGCGACTTGATTGAATTCGCTAGTGAAATCTTGAGCTTCATGGCATATCCTCGATGTTTGTGTTACGGGTAGATCCGCTGCTCGCAACAAAAACTCAGTTGAAAACCGAACCGCAACAAACCATAAGAGGGCGGATCCACTCTCAGAGTTACGTTGCAGTAATTTCGGTAAATACTTCTTCGAATCATCATCGACACTTTCACTATGTATCCCCAGAACGTTTTACCCAAGCCATTCTCGTTGTCCTACTCGCCACTAAGTGGAAGCAGAAAATTTGGCAATGGCAGGGCGGGTTTGTCTGGAAGAATTACTGCGATGAATTTTTGGGATGAAGAGAAGAGACCATGAATCTAGTGATATTCCCTATAGAGACTCAAGAGAGAAGCTATTAAAGAGCACTAAGGCCCGCCGCCCGGCGCCATGTTTGCCGACTACAGCAAGAAAATAATCGCTTTTGACCAATCAACATTAAATCAGTTGCGACCATAAAGTCACTGTTCATGGCTGTTTCAGCGCAATTATTAATCGCTTGCTGGCGCCCTATTAACAAGCATTGATAACTAGCGCGACTCGCGTTTTTGCTCAATTTTTTGCAACATTGATGCGGGTTATTGCTGCGCTGGTTTTGGTACCACGGGTAGCGCTAGCCGTTCGAAAGAAATTGTTAAGGCGAACCGCTGCCTATCTCGATTATGAAGCGATCTGCTTAAGTTGCTTAACATTGATGTTCACGAGTTTTTTATAGCCTTTGCATATACCCTCGGCAAACTTGCGCGGCTGATGCCGCAAACCTTGAGTGAGGGGCAGTTTTGATGCTTTCTTCCGGCAAAACATTACGAATGTTACGCATACCTCTCAGAGCCGAACTAGCCAAGGGCTGATTAAGCCTCACCAATATTAGCCGCAGCTAAGTTGTCAAGGCGGCGATCTTTATAGGATGTCCGCCGCACTTTCGTGACTCGAATCGCTGACCGGGTGAGGCAAGTCCGCTCGCCGGACGGCCGCACAAGTCCCAACGTCTATACCTGACGGAAGTAACAGATGAGTAATAACTCTCTGGCAACGGCTGCCCCACGATTGTAGGTTCACATTACCTACACTCCTCTCAACAAAAAAACCGGCAAAACAAAAAACAGCAACAACGCACTTTCCGCTTCTTCTTCAACCCCGGGTTAGACCTGTAGGCAAAACTCGTTCTACTTCAGTGTTCCTAAATCGTTCACCGTTCAGCCAAAAGCGCCGTCGCATCTTGCCTTGCGCGAACTGCCTGAACTCTTTCAAATCTTTATGGAGGCTTTTACTATGCGCAACCGCATCCTAAAGCTGCTTGGTCCCATCCTGGCCTTTGTGCTTCTGGTGGGATTCACATCAGCTTCTTTCGCCGCCGGACCAACTTGGTTGCCCAAGGGCAGTCAGTTTCGTCCCGGCCAACATGTGTACCTCGATCCCGCCCTCGAATCCGGCAGCAACCCTGTCAATCTCGACGGCCTGGAAGCTCAACTCAAAGCTGAGGGCGCCAAACATGGTGTCGAGTATTACTTCGTCATGTCCCTCAAGGGCGATGAACCGAAGAATCCAAACGTCTCATTCGCCATCGAACGTCTCGACGATCTGATCGGCAATTGGGGTGGGCAGAAGGGATTTTCGGCCGATAAGGCAGTGGTCATTCTCGTGGTTCGTCTGGAAACGGATTGGACCAAGAGCTCATATGCCATCAACACTTCGCCGGCTCTGGCTTCCCTTGGTGTGTCTATCAACAACATGGTGCCCGTGCTCGACCAGTACGGTAAGAACCTCAATGGCGGCAACCCGTCGGCCCTGCTCCCACGCATGCCCAAGGCTTTCGGCCTGAAGATTGCGCAGGAAGCCAACTACAAGCTCGAACAGCACATCGCCGACGTCAAGCAGGCTGAGCGAGATCGTGTGGCGCAAGCTGAACGTGACCGTCTGGCCAAGATCGCTGCCGCCGAACAGGCCCGTCAAAACCAGATTCGCGCCGAGCAAGAAGCTCGCGAACATGCAAAGTTCATGGCCGACCTGCCCATGAACCTGGCTATGTACGGCATCCCTCTGCTGATTCTGATCACTTTGATTGTCCTCTTCGTGCTCTTCAGGAATGCGAAAGCTGCGGCGGTCAAGGCTCTGGATGAGTGGAAGGGCAAGTTCGAGCCGGGCAACATCAACTACCTGTCGCTGGAGAAGGCCTACTGGGGCTTCCTCAAAGACATGGGTGCACAGTGGTCCAGTCGCTTCAAGGATGAGACGCTGGCCAAGTTCAAGGTTGCGGCTCAGGCCTACGCCGACCTCTCCGTGCGCGTCAATGCCGCTCTCGGCATGATGAATCAGTCGGAAGCTGACATCAAGTCGGCCAACATCTTCAGCATCGGCAAGCTCAAGAAGGCCGCCGCTCGCCTCACCGTCACGCCAATAACGATCACCGGCGAGACACTGCCTATCGAGCAGCGCAGCATGTTCGGTTCGATTGTGGCGGAAGCTACTTACGCGCCGAACGAACTGCTCGAAAACATGGAAGCGCTGTTCAAAACGGCGACCACCGACTGCAAGTCGATCAAAGACTCCATGGACGGCGCCGAGCAAAACAAGCAGGACATCGAAGGCCTGCTCGCTTCGGTCGACAAAACTCGCGTGGTGCTGGTGGAAAAGGGTCTGAACTTTTCGCCCTACGAGATCACCTACGGCCAGCTCACCGCCGCGCGTGACGCTTTCCTCGACCTGATGATGTCCAACCCGCTTACGGCTTTCGAGAAGTCGGAAGCAGTGGAGCGCGGTGTGGAAAACCTGAAGGCCATGCTCGACAGAGCAATCAGCCTGAAGGATAGCCTCGCCGGCACCACCAAGCTGATCGAAGCGGCCCAGGCGAAAATCGCCCTGGCACGCAGTCAGCCCATGGATATCAACTATCCGGAAAAGCCGAAGACACCAGAGATGGTGGCAGGCGGTTTGACCTTGCTCAACGAAGCGGTGGCCAACCCCGACCTCGAAGTAGCAGAAGCCAAAGACGAACTGGCTGCCTGCTTGAACCTGCTGATAGCCGGCAAAATCGACGCCGCCAATATCAAGAAGGCTGAGTCGGAGACGTCGGCAGCTGCAGCCAGTGCCATGGTCGACACAGTCCTCGCTGCTCGCGCCTTCGTGCAGAAGCAAGTGCCGGTGGTGCGCGATTTGCTGAACAAGCTCGGTGCGGAGATTCCGGACTCCACGAACGATGTGGCTGCTCTCAACGCAGGCTTCCTCGCCAAGAACTTCACCGGCGAAGGCAAGAAGCTCGACTTCGCCAACAAGGTCAAAGACAAGACCGAAGCAGAGCTGGCGAACATTCGCAAGGCTTTCTTCGAACAGCGCTATGTGGCTGCACGGGCTGCTCTCGAGCAGACCGGAGGCGACATCCAGCATGCGCGCAACGGGCTTGTGGAAATCAACACACGCCTCAACCAGTTGATCGAAAACCGCAAGCACGCTAAGGAGACCGTTCAGACGGCCACCCAGCTGGCGGGCGCTCTGTCGATCAAGCTCAACACCAACAAGTTCACCACGTCGGCAACTACCGACGGCACCTACGCGCGCCTCAAGCCGGTTCTTCTGGCCCAGCAAACGTCGGTGGCGATGGAGATCACCGATTGGTCGGAAGCCGCTGCTGCAGCCGATAAGCTGCTCGCAGACCTGAAGGGCGTGGACACGAACATCGATACCGAGAAGCAGGCACACGCGCTTGCGGTTACGCGTATCGAAACACTGGATACGGCTCTCGTGTCGGCCCGCACCCGGGTGTCGGCCAAGACCACCCGTCAGCCCTCCCGCGACAAGCTCGAAAGCGGCACCTCTGCCCAGAGCAAGGTTGTGGCCAGCGTTGCCGTAGCCAAGTCTGACTGGAATGCCATCGTTCGCGCCGCAGAAGCCGCCAAGGCTCTTGTGGACGACGCTGTCAAACTGGCCAAAGAAGACGCTGCCGCTTTCCAGGAAGCCAGCGCCGCCATCTCCGAGGCCGATGGTTACATCAACGGCGTCGACAACAAGTCGTACAGCGAAAGCAGGACAATCGGCGGCTCCTACAAGTCGTTCGGCTCCGGCGTAAGCGCTGACGTTTCTTCGGCCCGCAGCAGGCTGTCACAGGCAAACCGCGAGCTGTCGAACCAGCAGTACGAAACGGCCAAGAGCACGGCCAAGGCTGCCATTTCAGCGGCGAAGAGTGCCGATGAAGCAGCTGCCCATCAGGTGGCTCTGGCAATCGGTGTCGCCGTCGCAGCCTGGGAAGAGCTGGAGCGCCAGCGCCGCAGGCGTGAAGAAGAAGAGCGTGAGCGCGAGCGGGAACGTGAGCGTCAGCGCCAGCGCGAACAGCAGCAGCGTGATGACGATGCTCGCAGGAGCTCGAACAACGACAGCGGCTTCAGCGGCGGCGGCAGTTCCGGTGGTAGCGGCTTCAGTGGTGGTGGTGGCTCCGGCGGTGGCGGCGACTTCTAAGAAGTCCTGCACCACAGTCCATCCCTTCACTGTAGTCCAAAACCCCATTTTCTAACAGGCCACGGCAGGACGCGCTCTTGAGGAGAGAGTGTGAAACTTGCCGTGGCCTTTGCTTTGGCCATCACTCCTCAATCTGTTCAATCAAACTCAAAGGAAAACATTATGGATCCGATCACCATCATCATCGTTCTTGCCGTTATCGCATTCGCCGGCGGCATTGCTTTCTCCCCCTCCTTCCGCCAGCTTCTGCGCATCCGCAGCGGCAAGGCCATCGACGCCGGCTCCAGCGCCCTCGAAAAGCAACAGGACCAGTACAAGCTCCTGACGAGCCGCATCCCCGCACAGCGCAACTCCGTCGCCACCACCAAGGCCGGCGCTGTGATCGCGCAGAAGAAGCTCAATGCTCTGACCGAGAAGCTCACCGCTCTCGAGACCGAGTTCAAGGCCGCCGACACGCAGAAGGCTCCGGCCGATGTGGTCTCCGCCATCGAAGCCGAATACGCTTCCACCGAAGCCGCCATCACCGAGCAGAAGACCATCGCCACCGAAGCCGCCAACGTCGCCGACGAAGCCCTGAAGGCTCTCGAGCAGACCGTCAAGGCTCTCGCCAAGTTCGCCACCCAGATCGAGCGTGACTCGAACAAGGTCGAACTGAAGAAGTCGCTCGAGATCGCTGCCGAATCGCGTCAGCAATTGAACGACATGAAGACCGAGATCTCCGGCGCCGGCGCTGCTTCGGCCCAGATCGACAAGGAACTCGAAATCGCTCGTGCCAAGAACGACATGAGCAAGGGTTCCACCACCGACCAGGCTCGCGAAGAAATCGCCGCCAACGCAGCCGCTGCTGCCGCCGGTAGCCGCCTGCGTGCCAAGCTCGGCATGAACACCGAGGCGTCTTCCACTAACGGCACCGAACAGAAGTAATTCTTTCGGCGTCAACGCAAACGTAAGTAAAAGTAGTTCTCGTTAAAGAGCACCAGTCATTAATTTGACTGGTGCTCTGGTTTGCGGTTGTGCACCAATGACGGTGCCTGCCACTCAATCCTGACCACACAGTGGTCGTCAAAAATTCTCCAAAGGAAAAACATTATGTCAACGCTTTCCATCATCCTGATTCTCGGCGCCATTGCTTTTGTCGCCGCCCTAGCTTTCTCGCCGGCTTTCCGCCAGCTATTCCGCATTCGCTCCGGCAAGGCCATCGACGCCGGCTCCAGCGCCCTCGAAAAGCAACAGGACCAGTACAAGCTCCTGACGAGCCGCATCCCCGCACAGCGCAACTCCGTCGCCACCACCAAGGCCGGCGCCGTGATCGCGCAGAAGAAGCTCAATGCTCTGACCGAGAAGCTCACCGCTCTCGAGACCGAGTTCAAGGCCGCCGACACGCAAAAGGCTCCGGCCGATGTGGTCTCCGCCATCGAAGCCGAATACGCTTCCACCGAAGCCGCCATCACCGAGCAGAAGACCATCGCCACCGAAGCCGCCAACGTCGCCGACGAAGCCCTCAAGGCTCTCGAGCAGACCGTCAAGGCTCTCGCCAAGTTCGCCACCCAGATCGAGCGTGACTCGAACAAGGTCGAACTGAAGAAGTCGCTCGAGATCGCTGCCGAATCGCGTCAGCAATTGAACGACATGAAGACCGAGATCTCCGGCGCCGGCGCTGCTTCGGCCCAGATCGACAAGGAACTCGAAATCGCTCGTGCCAAGAACGACATGAGCAAGGGCTCCAGCACCGACCAGGCTCGCCAGGAGCTCGCCGAAAAGGCCGCTGCCAGCGACGCCGGAAGCCGCCTGCGTGCCAAGCTCGGCATGAACACCGAGCAGAAGTAATTCCGCTCTCAACCAAGTAGTAAGTCTTCGGAGCACCAGTCATTGATTTGACTGGTGCTCTTTCTTCGGCAACGTGATACCACCTGCAGTGCAGGCACTTGTCATCAACAATACCAGAAGGCCCTCCATTCCGGAACTGGCCAAATCGTCTTCGTCTTAAAGGAAATCACTATGGATCCGATCACCATCATCATCGTTCTTGCCGTTGTCGCATTCGCCGGCGGCCTCGCTTTCTCGCCCTCCTTCCGCCAGCTATTCCGCATTCGCTCCGGCAAGGCCATCGACGCCGGCTCCAGCGCCCTCGAAAAGCAACAGGACCAGTACAAGCTCCTGACGAGCCGCATCCCCGCAC
>Ga0209591_10001241_pt1 | contig 32166 bp, 34 predicted proteins | sample MAT01_FD_187207 | JGI IMG/M metagenome (GOLD analysis project Ga0209591, IMG submission 187207) | Freshwater microbial communities from Lake Fryxell liftoff mats and glacier meltwater in Antarctica - MAT-01 (SPAdes) (version 2) | ecosystem: Environmental > Aquatic > Freshwater > Ice > Liftoff... | reverse complement strand
TGCCTAATCAACGATCGACTTCTCACTGCTGATGAGATGAATAATCAGATCGAGAATAGATAGGATGAGCGCGATCGAACAAACCCCATGCCATTGATAGAGCGACCATGCCGTTGCCCCCAAAAACGATCCAGATGCGCCACCGATAAAATAAGACACCATATAAACCGTGTTCAGACGGCTTTTGGCATCTGGAATCAGGGGAAAGATACGGGCTTGATTGGATACCATATTTGCTTGCGTGCCAACACTGAGCAGAAAAATTCCCGCCGCCATTCCCCACAGGCTAGAGCCGAAAATCCAGAAAGTTAAAAATGCCACGATCGAAATGCTAATGCCCACGCCTACCATTAATCTAGAGCCGTATCGATCGGAGATTTTTCCCACCACAGGCGCAAAGGCGGCAGCAGGGATTGACATCAATGCCAACAACCCCAAAATTGAGCTGTCGTAATGGGCGGGTAAACTGCTGAGATAAAATGTCACCGTTGCCCAGAACGCACTGAACGCTGCAAATAGTAACGCGCCATTCAACGCCGCCTCGCGTAACTTGGGCTGCGATCGAAATACCTGCCAGAGAGATCGCATTAATTTGCCATAGTCAAGCTTTACCTTCGTCGGAATATATGGGATTTGGCGCGCCAGTATTACGGATAACAGCAACATCAAACCCGCCGCCAACCAATATAGCGATCTCCAACCCCAGCTATGCCCAATAATGCCCCCGATACTGCGTGCCAGCACCGCCCCGACAAATACCCCACTCATCACCGTCCCCAACACTTTGCCCTGTTCACTCGGCTTTGCCAGTAGAGCCACCAACGGCACAATAATATGCGGTACGACTGTGGTAATCCCGATCGCTAAATTCGCCACTGCCAGCCAGTTAAGACTGGGCGAGAGCGCGGCAGCCACAAGCGCACAGATCACTAATCCCAACATCACATTAATAAATCGCCGCCGTTCCAAAACGTCTCCGAGCGGTACGATCATTAGCAGCCCTAAAGCATAGCCAAACTGCGCGAACATCGGAATCAAACCCGCTTCGTTCGGTGACACATTAAAGCTGCGTGCCATATCTGCCAATACAGGCTGGTTGTAATACAGATTTGCTACACCCAACCCAGATGCAATCGCAAACACGAAAACCTTGCCCCGTCCTAGTCTCGTCTGCTCGGTTCCAAGTATTTGCATCTAACTAATAAGGACTCGCCTTAGAATCACATACTCCAATCCTAGTATGCGCCTTTGCCGAATAGGATAATTCGGCATGTTTCGACCAAGATTTCTAAATCGAGGTTAAACGACCAGTGATCGATGTAATAGAGGTCTAGTCTTGCTGCGTCGTCGATCGTGTCGAGGTCAGAGCGTCCCGAAATTTGCCACAGTCCCGTAATTCCTGGAACCACCAGATGTCGGGTATGATGCCAGTCGTCAAATCTTGCCACATCTCGCACAGGTAAAGGTCGCGGCCCCACCATACTCATCTGTCCCAACAGCACATTAAAAAGCTGAGGAAACTCATCAATGCTAGTACGTCGTAAGAACTTACCAATTGGAATAATGCGAGGATCGTGCTTAATTTTAAACATCACGCCATCTTTGCTTTCATTCAGCTTTTCTAGATCGGCTTGGCGCAACTCAGCATCGCTAAACATACTGCGAAATTTCCACATCCGAAAAACCTGACCGTGTAGACCGATCCGCTCTTGGGAATAGAACACAGCCCCAGGCGAACTCAGCTTAATTCCGATCGACACAGCCACAAATAAAGGAGCTAGCACGACAATTCCCACCAACGCGCCCACAAAATCTAGCAACCGCTTGAAGCGATATTCCCAAGTACTAAAAAGCTGCGAGTCAATCCGAATCGTCGGCATCCCTGCAAAGATCTCAGGTGCGCCACGTCGATGCAGCATCACCAGACTAGAAGGAATTAGGCGCAAACCGATCTGAGCGTTGCGTAATCGCCAGTAGAGATTAGAAGCTAGTTCAGTTTCGGGTAAATTTTCTGCCAACACTTCTCGCGCCCCCGATAGCAAAATCTTGGGCATGGCTGCGTCAGAGTAAGCCAAATCGGATACTAATGTACCTACAACCTTATAGCCTGTACGATGTTCGATCGCTTCAACTAGCCAAGTCAGACGCGACTCAGGCGCAATGATAAACACTGGGGTTTGGGTGCGGGTAAGGCGCAATTGATCTAACAACAGCGTCACTACCAACCGTAAAAAAGTCACGCAGACTATGCTGCCAAACCATGCCGCAAAAAAAAGCGATCGAGGCGCATCTAGTTTAGGATCGTAGAAATAGCTCACTACCAGAGACAGCAGGTACACCCAACTGATTGACTGGGCTTGTTTAACGTAATTGCGCCACTGTGACTCTGCCGAATAGAAATTCTGATAAGCAAACCAGATCACGGTAACGCAAGCAAACACCCAGAATAAACTTGATAAGCCCAAAAACTCCCACCAGTAGAGATCGGTGGGCAAAGGTGAAAATGATTTGTTCAACTTCTCGGCAATTTGCCAAGCGATCGCCAATCCCAGTACATCACCCAGCATCAGCACTACGGCTCGAAACCAGCCAATCTCAGGTCGATCGATTAGTTGGGGCTTTTTACTGGCTCGAATGTCACGCATATCATTCGCTGGCTCAAATTTTCGTCGTTTTGGCAGATCGCTAATCACATCTAATCACCTTTATTTCCCCGCGATCTCATCTTGCCCAAAATCTCTCGATCGTAAGTCATTTGTCCCAATAGAAAATCCCAGATCTATTGCTAAAACTGGGCAAGTCAGATCGAATTAGTCTTAGGTGTAACCAAATCTAGTCGTGCTTATTACGGTAGATCGACTGCGAGATATTGTTGAGGCGAGCATCGATCGCGGCTCTTTCCCTAGTCGTGAGACGATCACCAGATTTGCCATAGCGATAACTCATTGCGGCAACTGAAGCTTCACGTCGCTGTAAATTACGGTATTCAGCACCGCTAAGTGTGCCATTTTGAACGCCTTGGTAATCAGCACAGAAATAAAGTGATAGCTTTAAGGACAAACACTTCCTTTACACATGCAGTTATCTTTTAGTTCAATCACGCTCCCAACCTGGATCACGCTATCTCGCCTTTTAGCTGTGCCTGTAATTTTGGCGATCTTTAGCTGGCAGGATGAATCAACCGCAAGAATAATCGCCTCGATCGCATTTCTGATTGCCGCCTTGACGGACTGGTTGGATGGCTATCTGGCGCGTAAACTCAACCAAGTGACTGAGCTAGGCAAGTTCCTCGACCCATTAGTCGATAAGCTGCTGATCATTGCGCCTCTGATCGTTCTAGTTCAGTTGCGGCAAATCCCAGCTTGGGGTGTGTTTCTGATCGTGGCACGGGAATTACTGATTACAGCATGGCGTGGCAGCCCCGATCAGCCTAAAGTAGTAGGCGCAAATTTGTTGGGAAAGATAAAAACCGTGGCGCAAATTGTCTCGATCGCCCTCTTGTTACTACAATTACCTGGAGCGTTGCTATTATTCTGGGTGGCGGTGGGTTTAACTTTAGTGTCGGGAATTGTCTATGTCATCCCTGTTCGTAACGTTTGAAGGTGGAGAAGGTGCAGGTAAAAGCACACAGATCGCACTTACTTATGACTGGCTACTCTCTTTGGGATATCAGGTTATAACTACCCGCGAACCAGGTGGAACGGAATTGGGTAAGGGGATTCGGCAATTGTTACTGCAAAGTGGTGATGCGGTCGATCGAGCTGAACTCCTCCTATTTGCCGCCGATCGATCTCAGCATGTCGAAACTAAAATCCGTCCTCGATTAGAACAGGGATTTATCGTACTGTGCGATCGATATTCCGATTCAACGATCGCCTACCAGCACTACGGACGTGGACTAGATTTAGACTTAATCTCATCGCTCAATTCGATCGCTACCCAAGGACTCAAACCAGACTTAACGCTTTGGCTCGATTTGGATGTCAATATCGGTTTAGATCGAGCTAAGCAAAGTTCGGGTAAACCAGATCGGATGGAACGTCTCAGCCTTGAGTTCCATCAACGTGTCGCTCAAGGATTTCGTGAATTAGCAGAAAAAGAGATCGATCGAATCGTCCGTATCAACGCCAGTGAGAATATCGATAACATCCAATCCCAAATCCAAACCATCCTAAAATCTCATCTTGTCTATAGGTAAGAATTAATACAAAATCTCATTCTGTAGGATTTAGATACAAGTATCGATTTACCTCTGCCAGAAAAAAATCAATTCCATCCAGCAGTGGGGCTTTAATAATACTTCGATTTGTTAATTCTTCAAGTAACAAGTAGTTTCTTTTAACATCGAGACTCTCAATGTCTAAATATTCAAAATCAGGTATAACTGATTTCCCACTAAGACAATTTTGAAGGTGCAGTATCCAATCATTGGGATAGCTAGGATTATCCTTTAAATTTTCACGAAACACAAAAGTAGAAGCTCCTGCAAATATATCAGCAATTTGTATCCCAGGATAACTTTGAGAACCAACTAATTGAGGTAAGCCAGTAAGATTAAATGTGATTACATTTTCTTGCTCACATAACTCCATAAATATTTTTTCCTCATTATTAACCATTGCTTGATAAACATCTGTCTGTTCTTTCAGAGGTTTAGACGCATCACAGAATACGTGTAACTGATCGTATTCCTGTCCCCACTCTGACAAAAGTGCAAAAAGGGATGAGTGAGTAAGATCTAAAATCCATTTACCAACTCCCGTTCCTTTTAGAGAATCTAATTCTGCATTAATAACTTCCCGTTGATGAATACAAAATGTTCTAACTGTATCGAGTAGTGGTGAGATGCTTGGTGGAGCGATCGAACTAAAGAGATACAATAGTTCATCATCGTCTTTTGTTTTCATTAAATTGTAAAAATCCTCAAAGATCTTCTCAGCATATTCACTTTCTCCCTGAAAATGAATATGCTGAGAAGATTAGATATGAACCGATGAAAATTGATATTGTAGAAAATAGTGTTTTTACTTGCTACAGTTGGTTCAAATATATATTCGTAGAATTTACAAGCAAGACTAAATTTTTTGTCATTCACCAAAACCTTAGCACGGGTGCTAAAAGCTTGTAGAATGTGTGTGATAGCTTGTCTCCCTTTGCTATGTCTTACTAAATTCTGAAACTTTAGTTCATTGCCCTGAACTTGGTAATCTTTAATTACTCTTTCAACAAATACCATTGCTTCTTCATGACTGACAGCTACAGTAGCGTAAGCGAAATACGGCGTAGCTCTATCAAGGAGATTGTTTCCTGTAAAACCTGATTCATCACAATAGATTTCTTGAATTTCTTTTTGAGAGTCATTCATGCTAATTTAACAAAGCTAGGAGATTTTGGTATGATATACCCTTGATGCTTATATTTTGAGAAATTCAAGTGAGTGAGACTGTTTACATTGAGACGAGTATTTTTGGTTATTTGACTGCTAGATCGACTAAAAACCTGATTCTTGCTGCAAACATTGAGGTAACACTTGATTGGTGGAATAATTATCGGAACTCATTTGAACTTTATGCTTCTGAAATAGTTTTGGATGAAGCTGCTAGGGGAGATACCGCGATCGCTGCTCAAAGGCTCAATTTGTTACAGTCCTTAATGCTTGTCAATCTGACAGAACCAGCGATAGAACTTGCAAACGAATTTTTAAAGCAAAGCAACTTACCACCCAAAGCTTCTAATGATGCCCTGCATATTGCACTCGCAACAATTTATGGTTTAGACTACCTGCTAACATGGAACTGTAAACATATGGCAAATGCCCAGATTCAGAGAAAGCTAGCGCAAATTAGTTCTGAACTTGGTTACAATTTACCAGTTATTTGTACGCCATATGAGTTGATGGGCTATGAGGTTATTGGAGAGTAAGCTATGTGGAAGGACGAAATTCTAGAAGAAATTCACAGTTACAGAGAGGATTATGCCCGATCTTTTAACTACGACCTAAAAGCCATATTTGATGATCTAAAGAAGAAGCAGATTGCTCATGAGCAAAGAGTGGTAACACTCCCAATCAAACGAAAAACTGCTAAGAATGGATAACATTGGGGGCAGGTAAACCTCGTAACATTCCTTCAGTACTTAGATCTTCATCTATTTCTTCCCAGTGAATCCCATAACCAGCACCACAAATTTCCCAACCTAAACGTTGTTCAGAGGTTGCCTTCAGTAATCTTGGATACCATGCTAATGGAACAGTAATTGTCCGCCCATCCATCAAATCAACGCTTATGACTTCGTCAGTGAAGCAAACAGTTTTGACTCTCTCATCCGTTTTGACTGCCAAAATACTCATCCCAAGCCTCCAACAAATTTTCTTGATTTTTCTCGACAATTGATTGTAGTTTTCGCAACTCTTTGGCACTGAAGCCAATATTACTCGCTAAACTAACCTGCCTTAGCCAAAACTTAGCTGTTGAGGCATCACGATCTATATGTACGTGAGGAGGCTCGTGACTGTAAAAATAGAAGCGGTACGCCTCTATTCGCAAAACTGTTGGCATAATTTAACTAGTATAAACGCTTGGCTTTACCGTTATATTTAGCTAGAAGAGTCATCAAAGTGGTCGCGAGAATCACTATCCTATGAACGCCGACACTATGAAGAGTACCTCGTTCCAAATTGCTTTTTGCTCAATGCTCTAAACATGAGAGGAAATCAGCTTTGAGTTGAGCAGCATCAAGGTTACGACCGATAAACACGAGTTGGTTTTGACGTTCTTCATTTGGCTTCCAAGGTCGATCGCGGACAGCATCAAATAGCATATGTACGCCTTGAAACACGCAACGGTGGTCATCACCAGCAATATTGAGAATGCCTTTTGTGCGGAAAATATCTGCGCCTTGGGTGTTCAGTAGGTTACCGATCCAGTCATTCACTTTTTCGCCATTCATCTCACCCGACTCCACGATCGCCACCGAAGAAACCGACCGATCGTGGACATGATCGTGATGTTTATGTTCTTCGTGTTCATGGTCATGATGATCGTGCTCGTGGTCATGGTGATCTTGTTCGTTACGATCGCCCAAAAACTCTGGGTCAAGTGCAAGTGCTCGCTTGATATCAAACGCTCCTACTCCCAAAATTGCCTCAATGTCTAGCTCCGATTTGCGCGTGCGGTGAATCTTCGCCAACTTATTCATGCTACGGATGCGATTTTCTAGGGCATCTAAGGATTCAGGACTAACTAAATCAATCTTGTTGAGCAAAATAATATCAGCAAAGGCAATTTGCTCTTGGACTTCATCGCTATCCCAATGATCGTGGACGTGTTTGGCATCAACCACCGTGACCACAGCATCGAGCCGAACTCGATCGCGCACATCATCATCGACAAAAAAAGTTTGAATCACAGGTGCAGGATCGGCTAGTCCTGTAGTTTCGATCACTAAATGGTCGAACCGATCGCGCCGCCGCATTAGCTTGCTGATAATCCGCACCAGATCGCCGCGCACCGTGCAGCAGATACAGCCATTGTTCATCTCAAAAATTTCTTCATCTGTATTCAGCACAAGCTGATTATCAATCCCAACTTCGCCAAATTCATTCACAATTACAGCCACCTTTTTACCATGCTCATAAGTCAGGATGCGATTGAGCAAAGTTGTCTTACCCGCACCAAGATATCCCGTCAAGACGGTTACGGGGATCGAGTTTGTGTCTGAGGCTGCGAACATAGCTAAATTCTCCCAAGTTTCGATCGAGCGGTGCGATCGAATAACAGATTACCGATCACTTTCATCATAACTGTTGCAGGACTTTGAACTCAGAGCTTCTGTCCAAATTTACGCTCAAAATTTCCACTACCCAGAAACCTGTATGTTACGATAATGATTATCATTTCGCTGTGATTATTTTGCTCAGATCAATGTCATGTTAGATGTCCAAAAGTTATCTGTTAACTATCGTGGTGTACGGGCATTGGCTGATGTTTCTTTTCATCTCGCGGCGGGTGAGGTAACTGGCTTAATTGGGCCGAATGGTGCGGGGAAGAGTACCTTAATCAAAGCTTTGCTGGGTCTAATTCCTGTGGCAAATGGACAGGTGATCTACCAACAGTCTCCACTCAAGCAACAACGCCAACGGGTTGCCTATGTGCCGCAGCGATCGCAAATTGATTGGGACTACCCGATCACGGTCTGGAATGTTGTGATGATGGCACGTACAGTTAAGTCGGGATGGTTGCATGGCTACAGTCGTCAGTCAAAACAATTAGTTCAGCAAGCTCTAGAACGGGTCGATCTATATGACCTACGCGATCGACAAATTGGCGCACTTTCGGGGGGACAGCAACAACGGGTGTTTTTGGCTAGAGCCTTGGCACAGCAAGCTGATTTGTTTTTACTAGATGAGCCATTGTCGGCAGTGGATAAAAAAACTGAAGCGACAATCCTCAAAATCTATGACGAACTCAAAGCCGAGGGCAAGACCATTCTCGTTAGTTGTCATGAATGGGGTGGAGCTTTAGAGCATTACGATCGACTGCTGTTATTAAATCAAAGGTTAATTGCTGATGGTGTGCCAACTGAAGTGATGACGAAGGCAAATGTTAATTCTGCCTATGGCGCAACTCCCGAACTTCGCTGCAATCATCACCAAGCTCACACCAACTTTTTTTGCTGATGATCCTCATGAACTTGCCGATCGACTGGCTAATTGAACCGCTCACGTTTGAGTTTATGCGCCATGCTCTAGCAGTGGGAGTGATGGCTGGGATTGTTTGTCCAGTAATCGGCTCTTATCTAATTGTGCAACGCATCTCAATGTTGGGTGATGTGATGGCCCACTCAGTTTTACCAGGTTTAGTGATTGCCTTTTTCCTCAAGGTTGATATTTTGATTGGGGCGTTTATCACGGGCATCATTAGTGCTTTTACGATCGCATGGTTGCGTGTCCAAACCCGCGTTAAAGTCGATGCCGCCATGGCTCTAGTGTTCTCTAGCTTTTTTGCTCTAGGCGTAATGCTGATCACCCTATTCCGTAGCAAGGTCGATCTGGATGGCTACTTATTTGGCAATATTCTTGGCGTTACGACTACCGATGTTTGGCGCACAGGACTGGTAACTCTAGTAGTGCTGGGGTTGGTCAAGCTATTTTATAAAGAAATGCTGTTTTATACCTTCGATCGAATTGGTGCCGAAGCGATGGGTTTACCAGTGAATTTGATCTATTTTGGCTTGATGTCGGCAGTGACGTTGACGATTATTGCCAGTATGCAGACAGTGGGGGTGGTTCTAGTAGTGTCGCTTCTAGTTGGGCCAGGCATCACCGCCTATCTTTTGGTTAAAGAACTCAATCAAATGATGATCTTGGGGGCTGTGATCGGTTCGATCGCTTCAGTGATTGGGTTGTATATAAGCTACTACGTCAATGTGCCATCGGGCCCTGCGATCGTCCTAGTTAATTTTACTTTTTTTGTCCTAGCTCTCCTGCTCAGTCCCAGTCAGGGTTTACTCACTCGCCCTGAAATAATTAGAGATCGATCAAATAATGATTGATTAGTGGCTAACGCTTAATCAAACCTGTGCTAAAACTGAGACAGCAGAGTTTTACGATTTAAACAGACATAAGTGAGCAATATCAAAAGTGACATTGCTAGGCAATTTCACATTGCCATGCAGGAATACTTAATTTTAGATCATGTCTCAGAAAATCTTGACGTGCTTGCAAAAGCTTATGAGCTAGGATGTCAATTTTTAAGCTCAGGCTTCAACATAGCAGATATTACGGCTATTTACCGTGATTCACTCGACATCATGATCCTGCCTGTGGATCGCCAAGATTGTATCAATGCCCTCAAACGATCGACCAGATTTTTAGCAGAAAGTCTCCTACCATTTGAGCGCAGTGACGTAGACTTAGCTCCCGCCGAGATTGCTTTGCGTGAGAGTGAAGAGAAATTTCGACAGTTTGCGGAGAATATCGATGATGTTTTTTGGATCACAAATCCTAATAACAACAACCAAGTGCTGTATGTCAGTCCTGCCTATGCCAAAATCTGGAGCCGTCCCCCTGAGAAACTATACGCTTCGTTTGATGATTTTTTAGAGAGTGTACATCCTGAAGATTGCGATCGAATGAATGTTCTACGATCTTGGCTTTACACCGAAAAATATGACGAAGAGTACCGCATTCTCCGTCCCAATGGTGAAATTCGCTGGATTCGGGGACGAGCCTTCCCAATCCGCGATCAGCAAGGTGAAATCGATCGAGTCATTGGCATCTCTGAAGATATTACCGATCGAAAGCACGCCGAAGCCCAAATCGCTGATTCTCTGCAAGAAAAAGAAGTCCTGCTCAAAGAGGTGCATCATCGGGTCAAAAACAACTTGCAAGTTGTTTGCAGCCTGCTCCAAATGCAAGCTAGGGCAAGCAATGATCCTGCTGTGAGTGCCCTATTCACCAAAAGCCAAAATCGTGTTTACTCGATGGCGCTGATTCATGAAAAGCTGTATGAGCCAGAGAATCTAGCCCAGATTAATTTTGGCGCATACTTGGAAAGCTTGATCCATAACTTAGCTCAGGCTTATAACCTCGATACCGATCGAATTCGCTTTCAGGTTAAAACCGACCCCATCCGTCTCAATATCAGTTCCGCCATTCCCTGTGGACTGATCGTGAACGAATTGGTCACAAATGCGATTAAACATGCATTTCCTGCTGGCAATCACGGCACGATCTGCATCGAGTGTCATGAAATCGAACCAAACTTATGTATCTTGAATATTACTGATGATGGCATCGGTATCCCCAAAAACTTAGACCTCAAGCACTGTAAATCTTTGGGGTTAAGGTTAGTTCATATTCTGACCAAGCAACTCAACGCCTCGATCGATATATTTAGGGAAAATGGCACATCTTTCTACATGATGTTTCCTAACCATCCTGGCAATTAAGTTAGCAATTAGATTCAATCTAGGAGGGCCATCATGTCTCAGGCAAGGATATTGGTAGTTGAGGATGAATCAATTATCGCAGCAGCAATTTCTGACGATTTAGTCGATCTAGGCTACGAAGTTATTGATATTGTGGCATCCGCCGAAGCTGCGATCTCCTGCGCCGATGCCAGTTGCCCAGATCTAATCCTAATGGACATTTCGCTTCAAGGCAGACTAGATGGGATTGAAGCCGCCAAGCAAATCCAATTGCGGACAGACACACCTGTGGTCTATCTCACCTCCTACACTGACGAAAAGACCTTGCAGCGATCGCTCGACACCAACTCGTTTGGCTATATGCTCAAACCCTACAAAGTCAGAGAACTGCGGGCGACGATCGAAACTGCACTCAAAAAGCACAACAGGCAACTTGTCGATCGACAAGCCTTGGAAGTCGAACAACAAAATACCCAAGATCAAATCCGCTATCTGGCAATCACCGCGCATGAACTGACTAATCCCCTCGCCGCGATCAAACTATCGATCGATCTGCTCGATAACGCTATAGCTTTAACATCAGACAAAAAAAATCGGTACGTCGATCGGATTAACACTGCGGTAGACAGCATGGATGAACTGATTAATAACACGATGACCATGAGTCAGGCAAAAGAAGGAAAGCTGACATTTAACCCTGAAAGTCTCGATGTTACTAAATTTTGCCATGATCTAATTGAAGAAATGGAATTAGTGAGTATCGATCGACACACACTCAGGTTGCTTACCTATGGCACGGCCCCAGCACCTTGTGCTCAGATCGACAAAAGACTGCTCCACCCCATCCTCAAAAACCTATTACACAATGCGATTAAATATTCTCCTGATGGTGGTGAAATTGATTTGGAATTAACTTTTGCCACTGGGCAAGCGATTTTTGTGGTGAGAGATCGGGGCATTGGTATCCCCACCGCCTATTTTGACAAGCTATTCCAAAAGTTTGAACGGGCAGCTAATGTCGGCAAAATTAAGGGCACTGGCTTAGGTTTAAATATTGTCAAACAATTGGTCGATCTCCATCAAGGCGCGATCTCTGTTGACAGCGAAATCAATCGGGGTACTGCCTTTACTGTTGTATTGCCCTGCTAACAATTCCGATTTAGCGAGGAACCGAAACTGAATCTAGATGGTCTAATCTGTGGTTCGTGTGACAATAATACTGAAAGTATTGAAGGAATCAACATAAATATATGACTGCGAAATATAAGCGTGTCCTACTGAAACTCAGTGGGGAATCGCTCATGGGCGATCGCAACTTTGGAATCGATCCTGAAATTGTCCAATCGATCGCCGAAGAAATCAGCGAAATTGTCTGCTCAGGCGTAGAAGTCGCGATCGTGGTCGGAGGGGGCAATATTTTTCGTGGTGTGCAAGGTGCTGCTAGCGGCATGGATCGTGCGACCGCCGACTACATCGGCATGATTGCCACAGTGATGAATGCCCTGACCTTACAGGATGCGCTCGAACGCTTGCCAAATCCCATCCATACTCGTGTGCTTTCGGCGATCGACATGCAAGAAGTTGCCGAACCCTATATCCGCCGTCGTGCCATGCGGCATCTTGAAAATAAGCTAGTCGTAATTTTTGGGGCAGGCTCTGGCAACCCATTCTTCACCACCGACACGACTGCCGCGCTCCGTGCCGCCGAAATCAATGCCGAAGTGATCTTCAAGGCTACCCGTGTTGATGGCATTTATGACTGCGATCCCCTCCTCAACCCCAATGCCAAACGCTACCAAACCCTCAACTACAGCTACGTCCTGACTCACGATCTGCGAGTGATGGACATTACCGCCTTTACCCTTTGCAAAGAAACAAATATTCCGATTGTCGTATTTGATTTAGGTGTCCCAGGAAACATTCGTCGTGCTGTTATGGGAGAATCTATTGGTACGTATGTGGGAGGTAGTTGTGAAGTTAAGTGATGTCGAGTCAAAAATGCAAAAGGCGATCGAAGCCACGCAAAATAATTTTAATACCATTCGGACGGGACGAGCTAGTACATCACTTTTAGATCGAGTCATGGTGGAATATTATGGTTCACCCACATCGCTAAAGTCTCTGGCAAACGTGAATACACCTGATGCTTCGACGATCTTGATCCAACCATTCGATCGAGGCACGATGGCATTGATCGAGCGAGCGATTTCTGATTCTGATGTGGGCTTAACCCCAAACAACGATGGCAGCAGCATCCGCTTAAATATTCCGCCATTGACCAGCGATCGACGCAAAGAACTCAACAAAACTGTTGCCAAACTCGCTGAAGAGGGCAAAGTCGCGATCCGTAATGTGCGCCGCGATGCGATCGACTCGATCCGCAAGCAGGAAAAAGCCAAGGAGATTTCTGAAGACGAGTCAAAAGATCTACAGGCTCAAGTAGACAAGGCAACCGACAAGTTCACTAGAAAAACCGATCAAATTTTGGCAGAGAAAGAAAAAGAAATATCTACTGTGTAGCCTAAGTCACACTAACCTAGGTCACACTAGCTTAAGTCACGACTTCTTGATAATTATCATGGTGAACAACTGTATTTCATTCCTAAGGTTAAAGTAATTAGATCTCTGGATAAAAACCTTGCTATCTTTAGATTCAATAGGTTTGTTAACCAGAACATAATCTGAATATTACTATCCACTTGACCTCTAGAACTGCTATGGCTGAATTCAAACAAACTGTCCTCATGACCCAATTAGATGACGAACAGGGCAGAATCTGGCAGTCAGCTCTGATTTCTCAAGAGATTGAAGTGTTATGGGAAGCTAGTGATACCGACTTGGTTGAGCTACTGAAGTCAATGCAGGCTAATGGGATAGCAATGCCAGACTTGCTATTGATGGATATGGCGATCAAAAGTCCAAATTCCCAAATTTTGCAGTCAGGATTAGTGTGTCAGTGGTGCGCCAAAAACGAACCTAAGCTCAAGGTGGTGCTGTTTAATCCCCGTCAAGACAAGATCAAAGAAGTCGAACGCGGCTGGGCAATTCGTCGTGGTGCTGTGGATGTTTTGCCTAAGCTCTACCAGTCTAATTTGTTATCGAGCGTCAAACGGGTGGTCGATGAAATTCGAGCACCATGGCTTGAAGAACGCCTAGAAGCCTTGGTTGAATCTGCACCCACAGATGAATCGGCATCTTCACCAATCTCAGAAGTTCCAACAGGTAAGTCAGGCGACATCACAAAAGCTGCTACATCCAGCGAGTCAACTAACAAGTCGAATAAACCTTCTGGCATGATCTACAGAGGCGTTCGAGTCAAAAAGAGCTAAAAAATAGAGCCAAAAAATAGACTTATTTTTGCATCCGTCTCAACTCGTCCTGTAAATCCTGCACCTTGTTTTTTAAGTTCTGCACGTCGTCAGGCTTAGCACCTGGCAGATTTTCTTCATCAAAGATCTCAATAGTTCGCGGTGCTTGTTTCGTACCAGTTTGCTTGCTATTTGGATCGGAGCCAATAGTTTCGATCGGTTGCTGTGCTTGACGGACTAATTCATCCACAAACTTACGGGCTTCTTCTGTAGACATTTCGCCACGTTCGACCAAATCTTCAGTCAGCTTGCTTGCTTGTTCGCGTAACTCTAAAACTGTAGCGTTAGCTTTCTCGGTCGCCAGAGAAGCCAGACCCATACCTAAGTAAAAAGCTTTCTGGACAATATTGCCAAATGTATTCATTAATTTGCGCTCCTTAACCTATTTCATCAATCAGACAATCAGGGAAAGACTTTCTAAACTCTGCTAATAGATCGTCTACCTCTTCTAGTGCTTGAGTCACATCGATCTGCAAATTACCTAGATTAGTCTGCTGCGAGAGTTTGACGAGAGAACTGCGCTTGGCTGCAATCGCCACCACTTTTTCCTTGATATTTTCAGGGGTCATAAGTATTCTAAAAATTCTGGAGTTTAAGCCAAGGACAAATTTACTGTCTCAATCTTAACTCAGGTTCCTGTGCTCCTTAGTCCGTCAGAGCAGAAATGATTTTGCCCCAAACTTCCATAAATTCGTGAAGACGATTATTATTTATGAATGTATAAACGTATTTTGTCTAGCAGCAAGATCGTATCAGCCTTAGTAAAAAGTGTGAGATTACCCGTGCGCCAACGTTTCAATTTAGTTGCAATTTTATTGGCAGCTCTGAGTTGCGGAGCTATTTCGGTCTTGAGTTTCGATCGAGAGCCTGTACAAGCTCAAGCTCTTGTCCCACATGCGCTTCAGATCAACTTTGGCAATTTACAAGAGCAGGGTTTAGCTTTAGCCCGTGATGCGGCTCAGCTCGCTCAGTTTGAGCAATACGATCTGGCCTTGCCTCGCGCCCGTTTGGCGGTTCAACTTGCCCCCCAGTCATACCAAACTCAGGCTGTGCTTGGCAGTCTCTACCTGCGGAAGGAAGACTACAGTAAGGCGATTGTGGCTTTAGCGGCGGCTCATAACCTCAAAAAAGACAATCCTGCGGTGCTGTTTAGCCTCGGAGCGGCGTATTTGCGTAAAGGTGACTATCAGTCAGCGATCAAAAGCATCAAGCAAGGGATCTCGATCGACCCCAATGAACCAACGGCAATCTTCGATTTAGGTAATGCTTATTTCTTGTCGAAACGTTTTGATGATGCAATTGGCGAATTTAAACGGGTTGTGAAGCTAGAGAAAAAGTTCTGGGCAGCGACTAATAACATTGGATTGGTGGAATATGAACGCGGTAATGTCGATCTAGCAATTAAGTATTGGGAAGAGTCGGTGAAGGTTGCGTCAGATGCTGACGATCAAGCGGCTGAACCCAAGCTAGCTCTGGCAGTGGCTCTATATCACAAAGGCGATCGAGTTGGTGGGATTAAAATGGGTGAAGCCGCACTCAAAATCGATCCACGTTACGGCAAGTTGGATTTTTTGAAAGAAAATCTCTGGGGCGAAAAACTCCTAGCAGATACCCGCAATGTGCTGAAAGAGTCCAGCATTAGGCAACTGATCGGCGAGAGCAAAATTCCAGTAAAACCGAATCGCCGTCGATCGAGACCAAGACCCTAGTTCGAGTCTAGGATTCAAGTTCGGGATTCAGGTATCTCTAGATCGCTTCCTGAACTACGGTTCTAGCGATAAAAGGCAAGATCTCTTCATTGGTGGCGTGCCCTTCCGTAAAAACGATCAGATTAAAGGCGGGTTTGTCAAGAATTTCGACGTAAGCGGCATCGTGCCGAACTTTGCTGGTCAGCCCTGCTTTTGACCATAACTGAGATTCTGGCGGTAACCCTGCGCCCAAAAATCCTGCGACCTGATTGTAAGGATCGGCCGCCAAAGTTTCTGGGGCCAGACTACGACCCAAAAGCTGACGCATTGCTGAAGAACGCTCTCGTGTCACCGCCATGCCGCCAATAATTAGATGCAATAAGTGTGACGTGGCGATCGAAGTCAGCATATTGCGATTTTCCATGCCATCACCATAAAAAGCGCGTTCTCTGCCATAGGGCCCATCGCACCAAGTTTTTTGGCAGACATTGATGTTGCTGTATTCAGGGATGCCCAAATTATGAAAGTAACGATTAACGATCTGGCGTTGATATTGCCATGTCCGAAATGGCCCATCTGCTAATTCCGATCCGCCTGTTGTGCCTGACAGGACATCAACGATCAGCCCAGTAGCATCATTACTAGAGTCTACGATCGTGTCTCTAAGTGCTCGATCGATCTCAGGGGTGACAGAAATCATGCCCTGCTCAAACCATTCATGCAGAGCCACCATGTAGAACAGTTTCACCAAGCTGGCGGGATAGGTGAGTTCTTGAGATCTATAACCACATCCACGCAGTTTGCGACTCCAAAAACTGACAGGATCTGTGGCGGTATCCCGAATTGAGGCGGCATCGTAAACCAAAAGGGTAAGCGCGATCTGGTTAGGCTCGATCGAAAATTCACCGCAGGTTGTATGGACAAGGCGATCGCAAAATCCTTGTAACTGCTGGTCGGGGCGAAAAAAAGTCATGTTAGAGCACTTCTGTTTGACTATTAGGATCGGTAGTTTCGACAGGTTCGACAAGTTCGACAAGTTCGACAAGTTCGAGTGGTTCAGCCAATTCTGAAAAAATCTCACCATCTAGCTCGAATGCTAATTGCTCAAATTCGATCGGAGGAGCTTCTACAGGAGTCTCCTCCCGAATCGATCTGATCGGTAGATTTGCCGTAACCGAGGTGATGCGTTGATTGCTTTCAAGATCGATCGACAGCGCGTCTTCATCTAACTCCACATACTTCGATACCACCGCCATAATTTCTTTCCGCATATCCTCGAACATCTGAGGGGTGAGGGCGGCGCGGTCATGAGCCAAAATAAATTTGAGACGTTGCTTTACCTTGCTACGACTAGCAACATCATGACGACCATAGAAAAGACGTTCTAGGAGGGCGGTAATCATTATTTAGACTCTATATTCTAGGGCTTTCCTTGAAAAAACCGTCCCAGACGAGCCAGGAAGGACTGTTTGCGAACACTCAGATCCATGAATTCTACAGCTTTGCCATCTAGTCGCATGGCTGTGTTCATATAAGCCTGTCCTGCTGAGATTAATTTTTCAGCTAAAACCAATGGCTCGCCTTTGTTGGTAGAAACAATCACCTGCTCATCTTCAGGAATTACACCCAAAAGTTTAACAGAAAGTATTTCTAGCACATCTTCAACGCCCATCATGTCGTTATTTTGGATCATCGCAGGACGGAGGCGATTGATGATCAGTTTAATATCTTTGATCCGATTGGCTTCTAATAAACCAATTACTCGATCGGCATCGCGCACCGCCGAAATTTCAGGCGTGGTCACGATGATCGCTTCTTTTGCGCCTGCGATCGCATTTTGAAAGCCAGTTTCAATCCCAGCAGGGCAGTCTACCAAAACATAATCAAAGTAGCGACTCAGGACTTCAACCAAGGCTTTCATATGAGCGGCTGTAATCGCCGTCTTGTTGCGAGTTTGGGGAGCGGCGAGCAGGGACAGGTTCGGTTGGCGTTTGTCTTTGACTAGAGCTTGGTCGAGCTTGCATTCCCGCCCAATTACTTCTAAGGCGGTATAAACAACACGATTCTCTAAACCCAAGAGTAAATCGAGGTTACGCAGCCCGAAGTCAGCATCTACCAGCACCACTTTGCGCCCAAGTTTTGCCAGAGCCATGCCCAGATTTGCGCTAGAAGTAGATTTGCCTACACCTCCTTTGCCAGAGGTTACAACGATGATACGACTCATGATTAGGGTTTCAGGGAAGAATAATCGGATGCCCTTATGATACAGATACTAGGCGAACCTGACGTACTGACATGGGCAACTTCTGGACAGTACATCGTAGCAGGAGCTTCTACCCTAGCGATAAAATCGCCGATGCGTAATTGGGTTGCTTCGAGGTGGAGAGCCATGATTGTCGCTTGGGCGTTGCCTTTCGCGCCTGCATGAGCTTTACCTTTGAGTTTACCCCAGACAAGGATATCACCATCGGCAATCACCTCACCGCCAGCGTTGACATCACCAAAGATCACAATGCTGCCAGGATGACGAATCTCGACCCCAGATCGCACGGTCATTTTGACATATAAAGGATCGTCGAGCGCATGATCGGGGCTAGCTAACTGGTTCGATACCGTGCCTTGCTCGATCGAATAACCTGCGGTCGCGGCATTGATCGCAGTTTGACGGCGGAAGGTCGCCACACTATGCAAAACCAATTCGCGGGCTAAGAGAGCATCTTCGATTTCTTGGAATTGGCGTGGATCTAAAAGTCGATCGCTAGATTGTAAATAAACTAGGGTATGGGGCTGCCAAAATCTTTCTCCTGCGATCAGTCTTTGCTCCAATTGTTCGAGCAGATCTGACCAACTTAGTTCACCATAAAACAAGCCAGTATCTTGTTTGATCTCTCGATCGCTCGGCAAGATCAAGGTCAGCTTACCCGCAATAGTTTTAAATCTCACCTGCCTGACTTCAGGAATATTTGGTTCGATCGTCTGAGCTAGCAGATCTTGAGTGATATCTAAGGGAGCATCTAACTGGGCAGGAGGAAATCGATCGGGTAATTCAGTTAGTGATTCTGAAACTAGATCTGGCAAAACTATAGATAGAGAGGAATCATCGCCTCGATCGGGATTCTGCCCTAAGTCTTCAATAGATCTCTCTGGATCGGGAATTTCTGTGCTAATTGGTAGCTCTTCTGTACTCATTGCGAATGTGATTGCTAGTTATGGTCTAGCTTACATTTTTGGCGGGGGTTTTGGCTGTTTACGATCGATGTCAATATCAATCTGAATAAAAATCTGACAAAACCGCCCAAGTCTGCTACCCTTTGGAGGAAATTTCTCACAGTTCTTGAGGGATTTGCGATGACGAAGGTATTAGCTTTTACCAATAATAAAGGTGGCACGGGTAAATCAACCCTATGTGCCAACTCTGCTCATGTTACAGCACTTACAGGTGCGAAGGTTTTGGTGGTCGATCTGACTTCCCAAATTACTTGCAGCAGCTTATTTATCGGTGGAGCTGAGTCTTTGCCAGAAGCCGATACGGTTCTAGCTTTTCTCAAAAAGCCACCTGAGCGACACATCGAAGATCTGATCTACGAAAGTCAAAAGGGGCTGGACGTAGTTGCGGCTAGTGTGTCAATGGCAAAAGCTGTATCTCAACTTGCCTCAATTCAGATGGGAAAAGAGAGCGTGCTCAAGTACGAACTGGAGCGGATCAAACATCAATATGACTATATATTCATCGATAGTCCAGGTGAGTTAAATGAACTGACTGTAAATGCTCTAGTGCCTTCAACCAAGATATTTATCCCAACTCGGCTAAATCGGACAGATTTTGAATGTACAGAATCAATGATTCGATTTATTCGAGAGGCAGAAAATTATATTGGTGCTAGAGAGGTACGAGTAGTGTTAAATATGTTGGACGATCGCTACTTGCCTGGAAACATTTGGGCATCTTCTCACACTGGTATGCTCTATCGCCAAGCCCAACAAACCTTTGCTGATGTCTTATCTCCTGTCACAATTCCTGACAGTGCTGATATTCGCACTGCATTCGATCGAGGATTGACAGTTGTAGAATATAAGCCAGGGGAAGAAGCAGCGAGGCGAGTGCAGGAATTAGTTAATCGTGAGGTGACAAGTGACTGAATCTAATCTAGCTCGGAGTCTTTTTTCTAATCAAAAAGGACAAACATCCCGTCGTAAAGTGGTTTTACCTTTAAGTGAAACCGTAAATCATGCTCCAAATCAAGCTTCCGATCTTAATCCCAAAATAGATTTCGATCTCGCTAACCAAACACTGGATCGAGCATTAGAAGTGGCATTGGTAGCAGGACAACCCGATCTTGATATTCAGCAACTCCGTCAGGAAGTAGCCCAACTGCGGCAATATTCTGCCATGATCGAATCTGAGTTAGAAATTAAGACTGCCACGATCGAACAGTTTGAAGCCAAAATTAATCGCCTCAATCAAACCCACACCGCCACGGTCGATACCCTCAAATCAACCCAGACAGAACTCATGAGTGAGCTAGAAAAGGCCTCCCAAGCCCTAGCTGAAAGTCACAATACGATCGGTCAATTTCAATCACAGTTGACTGAAGCAAGTATCCAACGTGAAAGCTTGGAGGCAGAAATCATCAAGCATCTATCAGCACAAGCCATGCTCCAACATTCTATGCAAGATATGAACAGTAACCGCGCTAACTCACAGGGTCGCTTTCAAGATCTAGAGCAACAGATTGCCGAATTGCAAGAACAAGTCTTGAAGCAAGCTGGTCAAGCCGCAGAATACGAAGCCGCAATTCAACATTGGAAGGATCAATCACTGCATCATCAACGTCATGCTGTGCAGCTTAGCGGGGCATTAGAACGACTGCTCGAAGAAAAAGACATCAAGCGAGCCAAATTAGAGTCAACCCGTTCTGAAGAGGTGATCCCAGTAGCGAAAGAGCTATCTGTTGTTGCCCCTAACAGCAATAGTAATGGTAATAGTAAAAACTCGCCTCGATCGATCGATCTGCCATCTTTTTTATTGCGCCAACGCTAGACTCTCGTTACCGTTTGGGCATCCAGAGCAAGGAGGATTATAAACAAGCATGGCAACAAGCAGTGGTTCATCTGGTAATGATGTTCTCGTTGGTACACCCAATGCCGACTCGATCGAAGGTTTAGTTGGTAACGACTCGATCGAAGGTTTAGCTGGCAACGATCTGCTCAACGGCAATCAGGGCTTTGATACGCTGAATGGTGGGCAAGGCTTCGATACGCTTTACGGTGGCAAAGGCAATGACTCCTTGCGCGGTGGCAAGGGGAACGATCGACTGTTTGGTGATGTTGGTAACGATACATTGTGGGGCGATCTCGGTACAGATACGCTCTCAGGTGGCGTTGGTGATGATGTGTTTATGATTACCACGACATCCGATCGAGATCTGATTACCGATTTTGGTGGAGGCGATCGAATTGGACTAGCAGATGGTCAGACTTTTGCCAATTTAAATATTTTGGCAGGAATTGACAGCACGATTATTCAAGATCGAATCACTGGGCAAATTTTATTAGACCTAGCTAGAGTTAGCCCTGCGTCGATCGATGCGGCGGATTTTTTGACGATTAGCCCTAACACCGCATCAAGTCCCACAGCTTCCAGCAGCACCTTTAATATCCAGTTTGACTATCGCTATGACACTAGTGGATTTTTCAGCGATCCTGCCCGTCGCAATACGTTAGAAGCCGTCGCAAGGAATTGGGAGAGCATAATTAAAGATGAATTTCCTGACACCCCTGCTGGCACAGAAACACCTTTTGTCAACGATCCTCAAACTGGTAATAGCCGAAATTTCTTTACTGATGCCTCGATCGACGATCTGTTGGTGTTTGTGGGGGCAAGATCCCTAGGTGGCATTACCCTAGCAGAATCTGGCCCATCGGGTTACTTTGTCAGTAACTCGCGCTACACTGGCGCAGATTTTGAACCTTGGATCGGGTCGATTTCATTTAATTCCTCGACCAACTGGTTTTTTGACCAATCGATCGACACCGCCAATGATATTCCTCCTAACTCCTATGATTTCTTCTCAACCGCTTTGCATGAAATTGCTCACGTTCTGGGATTTGGCACTTCCAATGCTTTTGAAAATCTGACTTCTGGCTCAAGTTTCACAGGTGCTAATGCCCGTGCCGTGAATGGCGGCAACTCTGTGCCACTAGAACCTACGCCCGACCTCGCACATATTCTCGATGGCGATAAATTTGGCAATCTCGATCCACTGATGAATCCCACTTCAACATCGGGAGTCCGCACCTTTGCCACCGCACTCGACATCGCCATGCTTGCTGACATCGGCTACATAGTTTGATTTGGCAATTCAAATTTGGGGAGCATGTTATATGATGCAAGGTAGAGAACATCAGTATTTATTTCAAGAAATTGGGGAATTAGATCAGATCGATTCTCCCGCGACCTAAAAATAAGAGCTTGTAGATTGAGCAGAAATTCCTTGTTAACGGAAACCTCACGCTTGCGATCGCAAACTAGCAAGCCCAAAATTCTGGTTATTGATGACGAACCAGATAACCTCGATCTGCTCTATCGCACGTTTTATCGTGAATACAAAGTTTTACGGGCTGAGAGTGGGCCAGAAGCAATCGAAGTATTAGAGCGAGAGGGTGAAGTCGCGGTCATTGTCTCTGACCAAAGGATGCCGATGATGAGCGGCACTGAGTTGCTCTCGCAGATGGTGATCAAGTACCCCGACACCATGCGGATTATTCTGACTGGTTACACCGATGTTGAAGATTTAGTCGAAGCGATTAACTCCAGCAAAGTATTTAAATATGTCACCAAACCTTGGGATGAAGAAAATCTTCGGAGTGTGGTGAAGCAAGCAGTTGAAACGCATCACTTACTCAAAGCGCGAACTGCTGAGCTACGGCGAACCTTACGGCAAGAGTCTTTGCTAAATGCGATCACCCAAACGATCAATAGTGGTCTGAGCTACTATCAGGTCTTGGAATCATTTGTGAATAGTCTGGGACAAGCATTTGAGGCAAATTGTGGCATTTTGCGCCCATGCCAAGATGGACAGATCCAATCCGAATCGTTTCTCTATAGTGCAGATGATGGTGATTATGCCAGCCTAGTTCAAACTATTACTGAAAGTCGATCGCTTGAATTTATCCCAGAGGTCGAAACCGAACAGCTAACCGAGGATCGAGCTGCATATCAAGCTATCTATCAAGCAGCAAATGTGCGGTCGATCGTCACTGTGCCGTTGATCGTGCAGCAAGAAGTAATTGCGATCATGGCTCTGTATCGCTGCGGCGATCTCGCTCACGCTTGGGTTGATGATGAAGTCGAATTGTTAAAACTGGTACTCGATCGAGCAGCATTAGCTCTGTCTCAGGTGCGCTCTTACGAACAGGTGCGGGCCCTGGCAAAGCGAGAAGCACTGGTAAATACAATTACGTCGGCAATTCGCTCTAGCCTCGATCCTCAGGATATTTTTGCCGCGATCACGCAACAGTTGGGTGATGCCCTTAATGCCGATGGTTGCGCTCTATCACTGTGGACTGAAGGTGATGAGTTTGTCCAATGTGTAGGTTTGCATATCAGAAACCAACAGGATGAGCCGCTCGGTCACAGTAGTGTTCGCAATTTACCGCAGTCGGTGGTGAGGATCGAAGGTAATCCTGTCTTGCAAGAATTGATTTCTACCCAACGCCCAGTTGCGATCGACGATCTCAGCCTTGAGCCAGCCTTGCAGATAGTGGATTTACCGTTACGCCAGCCGCCTCGATCGCTCCTGATTGTGCCGTTGTTATCGGATGGCAAAATTATCGGCAGTATTTCTCTGCGCCAGACCGCACAACCGCGTCAGTGGCATCGATCTGAGATCTCATTGGCTCAGGCCGTGGCAGCCCAAGCAGCGATCGCGGTTCAGCAAGCCCATCTTTATCAAAAAACCCGCCAGCAAGCTCAGCAATTGATCGAACTAGATCGGCAAAAGACAGAATTTTTTCAAAATATCTCGCACGAGTTCCGTACACCATTGACTCTAATGATTGGGCCGTTGGAATCTACCACCAATCACCAAGAGCCATTACCTTACGATCAGTCGGTGATTGCCCTGCGGAACTGTCGTCGTTTGCTTCGCCTCGTAAATCAGCTTTTGGATCTGCAACGTCTGGATGCGGGCAGAATGCAGTCAAGTTTCCGTCCCTGCAACCTAATTGATTTTGTCACCCAAACACTGGAATCGTTTAAGTCCTATTGCGATCGAAAAAATATTGCGCTCCATGCCGATCTGAGTGAATGCCCACCTGTCTACCTTGATTTAGAAAAATTTGACAAGGTTTTATACAACCTGCTGTCTAACGCGATGAAGTTTACCCCCAGTGGTGGCAGTATCATCGTTAGCCTCCAAACGGTTGGCACTCACTGCCTGTTGCGCGTCAAAGATACAGGTATTGGGATTCGAGCAGATCAGATCCCCTATCTGTTCGATCGATTTCGTCAGGCTGAAGGCTCGGTAAATCGCAGCCACGAAGGTAGCGGCTTGGGGCTGGCTCTGGTAAAAGAACTGGTCGAAATGCACAAAGGACAGATTTCGGTCGAGTCTGTCTACGGCTCTGGCACTACTTTTACCGTCTGGCTCCACACTGGCACAGCGCACTTGCCACCCGAACAAATCATTACGATCCCTGCTGAAATCCAAACTGCTAGAGCTACAGTCGAGCTTGCCGATGTGGAAATGGAGGAGTCCGCAATTGACGAGCAGATTGACGATCGAATCGAAGCTCAGACTAATCTAAATTCGATCGAGATCGATCGATCGATCCCAGCAAAGATCGATCGAATTAACACGATCTTGGTGGTTGATGACAATACCGATATGCGTAATTACGTCGCCCAAATTTTGAAGCAGGCAAATTATCGGATCGTCACAGCCAGAAATGGGTCTGACGGCTTTGCTCAAGTGCAAAAATATCAGCCTGACTTGATCGTGACTGACTTGATGATGCCACTGGTGTCTGGGTTAGACATGATTCGGATGATTCGGGAACAGCCAGCTTTGGCGGGAATTCCGATCGTCTTACTGACCGCAAAAGTCGATCAAGAAACTCGAATCGAAAGCACAGAACAGGGAGCCGATGCCTATCTGGCAAAGCCATTTAACGATCGAGAACTACTGGCAGAAGTGCGGAATCTGTTGGCACTCAAAGCGAACGAACGCAAGGTTGCCGAACTGAACAAGTACTTGACCGAATCAGTACTAAAACGATTTTTACCGCCATCAATGGTCGAAAAAGCCGCAGCAGGTCAGTTATCGCTAGATTTCCGCCCTGAGCCGCGCATGGTTACAGTCTTGTTTAGTGACATCGTTGGGTTTACCGAAATTGCCAACACCTTGAGATCTCGCCGCGTCGCCGAGATGCTGAACCAGTACCTGAGTGAAATGACCCGCGTGATTTTTGCCAATGGTGGCACGGTCGATAAGTTTATGGGTGATGGTGTTCTCGCTCTGTTTGGTGCGCCAGAAGATGTCAACCCTAACGAGCAGGTGCGTCGTGCCATTAATGCGGCCCGTGAGATGAAGCGATCGCTAGCTGAATTAAATACCCAGTGGCAAGCTCAGGGGATCGATCCCGTGCAGTTTCGGTGTGGCATTCACCAAGGCACGGCGGTAGTCGGTATGTTTGGTGGTGCAGAACGAGCAGATTACACGGCAATCGGCCCAACCGTGAATATTGCGGCGCGGATTCAGTCGGCGGCTGAACCTGATTGCATCCTAGTCTCGGCGGTGATTGCTGACTATCTCGCAGAAGAAGAAATTAATAAACGCGGTCCTCTAACGCTTAAAGGCGTAGATGAGACTGTATTGACTTTCTTTGTGCAGCCGTAAATTCTCGAAGTAATCCTTTACGCGGGCATTCATACAGAAGTATGAGGTAGATACAAGAAAAAACATACTAATATAATTCGTGTTTGCCAAGACTAAGACTAATTACGTTGACTCAAACCTGTTTCTCTCCTGTTAAACTGAGTCTAGCGTTTTTTAGTTACAAGCTAAACAAGCAAAAGTCTGTGGAAACTTGACACTAGAAACTTTGTACGAGGAGTGACGACGGTAATTTATGCGAATTTCTCCTAGTTGGATGACACTAAGTGTCTGTCTGGCAGTTTTGGCACAAGCTTTGCCAACACATGCCCAAACTTATGACCAAACTAATACCCAAAGATCGGATCTAAAAATTTCTGAGCAAGAGTCGATCTCTTCTGCACCTATAGCTGAGTCTTCTCCCCCTGTTAAAATAGTTACTGCTCTTAAACCAATTCAAACATCTGAAGTCCTTGTTCTAAGAGAGATTCAGCCAGTATTACAGCAGCCGATCGCTCTGCAAATTAGAGGTTTAGCGCAGGACTCCGTGCAAGAGTTAGTGCAGACAGCGATCGCAGCGCAGATTTCGCCTCAACCTGAACCAAAGCAAATCCAGCCGAAAATTCAGGTGCAAATCCAAGTTCAAGCCCAAAAACAACCCCAAAAGGTTGCCGCTAATCCTGTAGGTAGTCCCGCAACTGCTCCCACAGCTATTAACAAGACGAGCCTCAATCCATCCCGCTTGATTCAGCTCAAAGAAATGCGGCTCGCTGCCTACAAACCTGTAACTCTGGTTGCCAAAGAGCCAGATCCTGACATGTCCATCGATCCAAATCCAGAGAAAAATTGGTTCCAGTCTCGATCGAACCCGCCTCAAGCCTCAAATCCCACAATTCCCGATCCAGCTACCAAACAAACTGTTAATTCTCCTGCTGTGGTTGCTTCGCTGTCGATCGAAAAAGCAACAAGCCCAATTTTACCTATCTCACCTAACAAAACAGACGGCCAGAAAAATCCCAAGCTTGCTCTAGGACTCGATCCAATCGCGCCGCTAACTGTGCCGACTACACCTAGCCAAATCAAGATCGATCGGACTCAGGCAATTAAGCTTGAAGAAGCACTGACTTTAGTAACTCAAAACAATCGTGATATCAATTTAGCCAGAATTGCGGTTGATAAAGCTAGATCTGCGCTCAAAGAAGCAGAAGCGGCAAGGCTGCCAACTGTAAATGCTCAGGGAACTTATACGTTCAATGACTCCGCCTCGGCTCGACTCAGTAACATTTCGACCACGCCGACGATATTTGGGACTAACGTAAGCCCTACGATCAGTCAGCCCGTCAACGGTACGATTGGGGTTAACTACAACATTTACACTTCTGGACTAGTAGACGCAAATATTAGGACAGCCGAAAATCAGGTTCGGATTGCCGAAGCCGATCTCAACCGCATTTCGCAAATTGTTCGCCTCAATATTGCCACAGCTTACTACACGCTGCAAAATAACGACGCGACCGTGACGATCCGCCAAAAGTCGGTGGAGAACAACCAACGCAGCCTTCAGGATACAGTCGCACTTGAAAAAGCAGGTGTCGGGACTAAGTTTGATGTCTTGCAATCTCAGGTACAGCTTTCTAATGCCCAGCAATCGTTGCTAGACGCTCAGGCAAATCAGCTTGTATCCAGACGCGATCTAGCACGGCAGTTGGTCTACCCGCCCACACTCGATCTAACGGCAGCAGATAAAATTGAGCCAGCCCAAGATTGGAAGATGAGCTTAGAAGAAACAATTCTCCTTGCTTATAAAAATCGGTCAGAACTCGATATCCAGAAATTGCAAAGAGAAATCGCCCGCGATCGAGCCCGTGCATCTTTGGCGAGAGTGGGACCTCAAGTTGGCTTGTTTGCCAATCTCGATCTAGCCGATAACTTCAATCAGGCTGGTGGTGTGGCTTTGGGCTATAGAGCTGGGGTCAATTTCTCAATCTCACTGTTTGATGGCGGAGTTTCTAATGCTCAGGTCGAACAGTTTAAAGCCGATCGAGCTTCGGCTGAAGTCAGATTCGATCAAGCTGGCGATCAAGCCCGCTTTGATGTCGAGCAAGCCTATATCAACATCCAATCTCGGCGGACTCAAATCACGACAACTGTTCAAGCGGTGGAACAGTCCAATGAAGCGTTACGTCTAGCAAGATTACGTTTGAGTGCGGGTGTGGGAACTCAGTTAGAAGTAATTCGGGCTGAAGAAGACCAGACTCGGGCTGAAGTCAATCGCTTGCAAGCAATTATTGGCTTTAATCAATCTCTAGCGAATTTGCAAAGGGCGATCAATGGCTTGTAAAAATTCTTAGGGATTTAGGCTGATTTCGATCGACTGTTAAGGAGATTTCCCTTAAAGAATCTACCCTGCCCCCAATGCTGGGGGTTCTGAAAATCAAAGTCCCCAGCATTGGGGATTTAGGGGCTTCGGAATGGGTAATTATTTTACCAGAAACTGCCTAAGTCCTTCACCATATCTAGTTATGAAAAAATTTCTGATTCCGATTATGGTGTCAGCAATCGCGTTGCTGTTGGTTTTAGCGACTGGTGCTGCCAATCAAGGGCCGCGTTTTGGGTTGCCGTTGCAATGTCCGCTCGGCCAAAATTGCTTTGTCTTGCTCTACAGCGATCGAGATCCCAGTCCGAACGAAGTGGACTTTGGCTGTGGACGCATGACCTACGATGGGCATACTGGCACTGATTTTGCTATTCCTGATGAACGGGTGATGGCTCAGGGTGTGCCTGCGATCGCCGCAGCCGATGGTAAAGTCTTGCGGGTGCGTGATGGAGTCGAAGATCGTCAGAGTACTGGCTTGGGTGATCCTAACGTCAAAGGGAAGGAATGCGGTAATGGTGTTGTGATCGATCACGGTCAAGGCTGGCAGACACAGTACTGTCATCTGCGCCAAAATTCGGTTGTGGTCAAATCAGGCGATCGAGTTAAGACTGGGACTAAGTTGGGTCTGGTGGGTCAGTCAGGCTTAGCAACTTTTCCGCATGTGCATTTTGAGCCAAGATTCGAGGGCAAACCTGTCGATCCATTTTTAGGCGTTAATCCCCCATCTGGCTGTAAAGTCTCAGGAAAATCGATGTGGCAGAGCAATCTCGCCTATGTTCCCACTGGGATCGTGAATGCGGGGTTTGTCGATCGAGAACCCAAAATCAAGGAAGCTGAAAAAGGCAGTATTGCCAACGCCAAGTTATCGTCTGATAGTGCAGCATTGATCTTCTGGGTTAGATCCTATGGTGTGCTGAAAGGCGATCGACAAAGCCTAAAAATTATCGCGCCCGATCGCTCCATATTTGCATCTGATGATCGAACCCTAGAAAAACCTAACCGTATATTGTTCACCTATGCAGGCAAACGCAATAGAGCAAAACTGCTTTCAGGTAAATGGCGCGGTGAATATAAACTGACCCGTGATGGGAAGCTCCTAATCGATACTAGCCGAGAGGTAGAAGTGAGATAGATATCCCAACACATAATGTCAAAAGGATATCTCGATCGACAACCAGCTCCGTAAATTTGCGAATTCGATCGACACCTCAATCATCTTGGTGGTTGATTCTTGCCTAGGTTTGTTGCTGGGGTGGTTTATCACCAATCGATAAATGCTAAGTCTGTTAGAATGCAGTTAATTAGCCGTTGTCAGGACAAAAAGATGAGGCAAAATCAGCCTATCTTAAACAAACGCCAGCCCAAAGATCTCCGCGAGAGTGCCTTGGGCATGATCTCGACCAGCAGTTTTCCCGCGATTGTGGGGACAGCAGACATGATGCTGAAATCCGCCGCCGTCACACTGGTCGGCTATGAAAAAATTGGCGGTGGTCACTGTACGGCAATCGTGCGGGGCGGGATTGCCGATGTTCGGATTGCCGTCCAAGCAGGCGCAGAAACTGCCGAGCAGTTTGGGCAGTTGATCTCCACCTCAGTGATCTCTCGTCCCTCCGCAAATCTCGATGCGATCTTACCGATTGGTAGTCGGTTGAGCCAGTTTATCAATGGTGGCTACAGTCGCTTGAGCAACCAGTCAATTGGGTTACTAGAGACACGCGGCTTTCCTGCGATGGTTGGCGCAGCAGATATGATGCTGAAGTCGGCTGACGTGCAATTAGCAGCCTATGAGACGATTGGCGGGGGGTACTGCACCGCGATCGTGCGGGGCAATGTGGCGGATGTTGCCGTCGCGATCGAAGCGGGAATGTATGAAGCCGAACGCATTGGTGAGTTTCACACCCTAATGATTATTCCTCGCCCGCTCGATGACCTCGAAGAAACCCTGCCTGTAGATAAATATTGGATCGAACAACCCACACCTGTAATGGTTCCGATCGATATCAAGGAGCCGATGAAAGAATTGATCAGACTGCCCGATCTAGAACTTCGATCGATCGACGACAAAAAACTGCTGTGACCTGTCTGTCCTCGACATTTAATGCTTAAATTTAAAATTCATACTCTTCAGCCCTAATTCTTTACCTTGTATACTCGTCCACTCGCCCACCTCATCGAACAACTACAGCGTTTACCTGGCATTGGGCCCAAAACTGCCCAGCGTTTAGCGATGCACATCCTCAAACGTCCAGAACCTGAAGTAGAATCTCTGGCAAAAGCTTTGATTGATGCCAAGCAACAAGTGGGGCAATGCTCTGTATGTTCCCATCTATCTGCTGAGCCAGTATGCGAAATTTGCAGCAATCCCAGCCGTGACGAAACGGTAATTTGCGTCGTCTCCGATTCTAAGGATCTAATCGCACTAGAAAAAACCCGTGAATATCGCGGTAAATATCACGTCCTAGGTGGCTTAATTTCACCGATGGACGGCATTGGGCCCGATCAATTAAACATTCAGAGCCTTGTGCGTCGTGTTAGTAGCGGCAAACCGCATGAAGTAATCATGGCAATTAGTCCCAGCGTTGAAGGCGAAACTACTACTCTGTATGTCGGTGGTTTACTCAAGCCTTTTACTAAAGTTACCCGCATTGCTTTTGGTATTCCAATGGGGGGCGATCTAGAGTATGCTGACGAGGTGACTTTAGCTAAAGCGATCGAAGGACGCAGAGAGTTAGACTAACTCTTCGGGTCAAGATCGTGACTAAAACCGCCTTTTGAAAAATATTCAAGAAATATTTGACAAAAGACACTTTAGTAAGCAAAATGGAGATCGCGAAAAAGTTGGGACTGTAGTTCAATTGGTTAGAGCGCCGCCCTGTCACGGCGGAGGTTGCGGGTTCGAGCCCCGTCAGTCCCGTTCTAAATAAGAATTTTGCAAAAGTGACTATGTAAAATTCTCAAAATATTTTTTAATCTGTCCTAAAACTGTCCTAAACATTTACACGGTTTGAATCAAATCATAACAGGCGTTTTAGCAACCCTCAATAACTTATTGTGACTGTTTATTGTGACTATACCTTGCTTTGAGATGGATGTGAGTAGAAATACTTAGTTGTCTTTCATGTTTGCTAGTCCACATGATGAACCAATCGCATGAATCAAGAATCAGAACAAGAACCATAGAAGAGAAGTTAGGCTAAGTAATTTTACTTATAGGTATACTTTCTGTAAGGTTATGTACTTTGTTAGTAAGGGTTCTTACCTAAATACCCATACATCTACTGTTGTAAGTCAAATGAAGTTGAATTAAACTCTAATTCATCACTGTCCAGCGTGTCTGATGAAGTAGGGGCAATGATTCTTAAGTTAATATCAACTATTATTTGATTCTTCTCAAGAACTATATTTGCTTTTTTGACTAGAATTTTTACAGAGAAATGATCGTCTGATGTTACTTCAACAGATTGTTTCTTATAACCTGCACCTTCAAGCCATTCACTGATGTTTCTCCAGTTGTCTACTTTTCCGTTAGACTTACCAACTAGATTTTTAACATACTGATAGAGCGTACTACATAGATCGACTTCTACGCCTTTGACACTTTTGCTTAGCTTTTCTGCTATTTCTGAAGGACTAAGCCCAGAGAGTAAACCTCTTAAGTGCAACTTTTCAATGGGAGTTAACCTTCTACCCTTCGCTGAAGCAAGATCTGTATAAAGTGTTTCCAAGTCCCACTCAATAAAAACTTGTGTAAACTTCTCATCAGCAAGTGTCATGGGAAATACAAAAGATAAATTCCTGACCAAATACTAGCATAATCCCTAGTCTTGACTAGATAAAAATTGATTTAAGCTGTTCTACTCTAATAGTATAATTGTTGACACTTTTTAAATTAAGCAATGCCACAACTCAACCATGACAAAGGAACAATT